>Ga0325401_1001532_pt1 | contig 19633 bp, 14 predicted proteins | sample PopdelMetagenome_FD_205666 | JGI IMG/M metagenome (GOLD analysis project Ga0325401, IMG submission 205666) | Populus deltoides microbial communities from Bellville, Georgia, United States - Xylem-PdKOR-R2 | ecosystem: Host-associated > Plants > Phyllosphere > Stem > Wood/Secondary xylem | place... | reverse complement strand
GACCTAGGAACCAGAACAAGTGCTGGAATAGAATAGGTGAACCACCAGTGTTATTCAAAGCTTTCCAGCAATATAGATATCAGACAAAAAGAAGCTAGTACCGAAGCTCCGATCGAATATCAAAAGTAGAGCAGCAGAGAAAAGTACAGGGAAAGAAAGCAGACCAAGTACAGCTGTTAAAAAGAATGCCCAAATAGTAAGGGGCAGCTTACTCATGCTCATGCCACGAGTACGCAGGTTGATGACAGTAGTGATATAGTTAACGCCACCTAGCAACTGTGAGATAATGAACAAAGCCATACTCACAAGCCACATAGTCATGCCAGCACCTGAGCCTGGAATAGCTTGAGGAAGCGCACTCAGCGGAGGATAAATTGTCCAACCAGCTGCAGCGGGACCTGTCTCTAAGAACAAAGACAAAAACATGATCAGACCGGAAGCAAAGAAGAACCAGTACGAGAGCATGTTCATAAAGCCCGATGCCATATCACGAGCTCCAACTTGCAACGGAATAAGGAAGTTGGAAAAAGTACCGCTCAAGCCAGCTGTTAGCACGAAGAACACCATTATAGTGCCGTGCATGGTAACTAGAGCTAGGTAGAATTCAGGGTTGAGCTTACCTCCTTCAACCCATTTACCTAAGATGGGCTGCAACCAGTCCATAGTTGCTTCAGGCCAACCGAGTTGGATTCGAAACAAACTAGACAGTAGACCACCTATCAGAGCCCAGAAGATACCTGTAATCAGGAATTGCTTGGCAATAACTTTGTGGTCGGTGCTAAAAACGTATTTTGTTAGAAAACTTTGCTCATGATGCTCATCATGGTGCAAATGCTCGTCATGCTCGGTCTGGGGCTCAGTAGCACCGATATCACCTTGCACTTGCGAGTGAACGGGAAGATTAGCAGCCATAGCGTGCAATTAATTAACTAAGATTAAAGGGAAGCCTTGGATGCGGGAGTTGTCACAACAGCAGCTGCTTCTTTTGTCACGAGCTTATCGGGCTTCGCTTTGAAGCTAGCCAATACATCGGGATTTTGCTCTGCAAAAGACTTTTGTTGTCCAAACCAAGCTACATAATCGTCTGGCTCGTCGACGATAATATTAAGTTTCATCGCGAAGTGCCCACGTCCACAAATCTGGTTGCAGGCTAATTCGTACTTAAAGTCTGGATTACCTAGCTGAGCACGCATTTCGTCAGTGGTCTTGGTAGGAGTAAACCAGAATTTAGTAGGCATACCTGGTACTGCATACATCTGTACCCGGAAATGAGGCATATAAACGGCGTGTAGTACATCCCGTGACCGTATCTTCAATAGGACAGGGTGCCCTTTTGGAACGTGGATCTCACCAGCTACAAAATCATCTAGAGCGCTTTTATCGTTCAAATCGAACCCAAATTCGTTAGTTGCATCAATTAACCGATAGTTAACCACACCAAGCTTTTGGTCACGGCCTGGGTAGCGAACAAGCCAGTTGAATTGCTTGCCCATCACTTCCAAAACAACCGCATCTTTGGGAGCCGGTCCCGTGATTTTGGTCCACTGCTTCCAGCCCGCAAATACTAGACTTGCCATCACAATGGCAGGAATCAACGTCCAAATTACTTCGATCTTGTTATTATGGGAAAAGAAAAATGCGCGACGATTATCCTGATGCTGGTATTTGTATGAGAACACAAATAGCATAACCTGAGTGATAGCAAAAGCGACACCCAGAATGATCATTGTCGTCCAGAACATCTTTTCCAGGGCATGTCCGTGGATGGATGCAATAGGTGGGTTCATCTTGTCGAAATTATCGACAAAAGACCACGCAAAGGCCGCTCCGCCTACCACCATGAATACAATCATGAGGATAGCATTGGCCCTATTGCTTAAGCCAATGTCGCGAGTGAAACTACCAGAAAAGATAGAAGTGAGAATCTGGAGGCGGAACAGCAGGCCAAGTACGACCAGCAGCAACACCAGAACCAGAAAAATACTGAGAGCAATCATGAGGATATGTTGAACTACAGAAGTGAGAAGTTGGGAAGCATTAAGTGAGAGGAATTCACTGACCTATCTTCTCACTTCACAATACTCAAATCTAGATTAAGTGGTGTGATGCACGCTTTCATCCAAGAAAGGATGATGCACAGGAACAAGTGAAGCCTGAGATAGACGCTTGGTGACCAATAACAAGAATGATCCTAAGAAAATTAGTGCTGTTCCTATCTCAATGATAAACCCATTGTCGGCCTTTAAAGTTGCCGGCATAATCATTAAATAAAAGTCAGACCAGTGACCTATCAAAATAGCAATACTTACAATTTTGAGCATGATCATTTGCCGCTTTGCATCTCGGGTCATTAGAACCAAGAAAGGAAATGCGAAGTTGATCAGCAGGTTGAAAAAGAAGATTGCAGTGTAACGATCATTAAATCCCCCTAAGCGCTGGTTGTAGTAAACGGCTTCTTCTGGCAGGTTAGCATACCAGATTAGCATGAACTGAGCAAACCACACATAAGTCCAGAAAATGCTAAACCCAAACATGAACTTACCTAAGTCATGTAGGTGGCTAGCATTTACAAAACGCATATAGCCAGCTTGCTTTAAAAAGATCACAATCAAAGTAGTAGCGGCAATTCCCGATACCCACCAGCTTGCGAAGACATACCAGCCAAACATAGTGCTGAACCAGTGTGTATCGATAGACATCACCCAGTCCCAAGCAGACATCGATGATGAAACGGCAAATAGTACCAAGAATACAGCTGCTACATTGATGCTTTTATGGAAATAACCAGTTCCACCATTCAAATCTTCTTCAAGGGAAAGCTTGCGTAGCTTTTCGGAGAAGAACCACCAGATAGCTATATAAACTACCATGCGTATGAGATAGAAGGGCTGATTCAAGAATCCGCTTTTACCGGCAATGATAGCGTCATAGTTAGCTGATTTTGGATCCATGATACCATCATGTGTCCAGTGAAAGATATCATGCTTACCAACAAAGAAAACAATGAGCATGATAATGCCTCCTGGGAGAAGCCATGCACTTAGTGCTTCGTTGACACGCTTAATGAGCACTGACCAGCCTGCATAAGCAACATATTGCAATGCAACAAAGAAGGTCCCAATCACAGAGATACCAACGAAATACACGTTATTGAGCCAAAGGCTAGCGAATAAACGCTTTAGCCAAATTGGGCTTCCTTCTTCATGGTGTGCTGATGCTCCCATTCCAGTGCCGTGTTCAGCAGCATGATGATCAGCACCGAAGCCTGTTGCAGCCAAGATCAATCCTACTACTAGTAAGATTACTCCTGCAACTATGATCGTAATAAATGTTCTGCGAGTTTTCGCGGAAAGCTCCAGGTGTTCAGCCGTGGCGCTTTCATGATGCGTCAAAGTTGCCATAGTCGATTAATTCGCCTTTCCGTTACGTGCTTGCGTACCACCCTGCCCAGGAGTTTCCGAACCTTTGCCAGCTTGAGCCTCTTCCACTGGACCTTGTTCACTACGATCAACAGTTTGTGACTCGTCAACTATCTCAGGTGAATCATCCCCTTTTGCCTGTACCAAGTCGGCAAGCCCATCAGGACCTTTGCCTTCTTGTAATACACGTACATACATAGCTATCTTCCAACGCTCTTCAGGGTTAACAATAGAGCCATGAGGCATCATGCGGTTACGACCCCACTGAATGACATGGTAGATATGTCCGTCATTCATGGTTTTGTAAGCACCAGTGGAGTAGTTAGGCACACCTTTGAACTTCTGTCCAACGGGGCCTTGACCGTCTCCTTGTTCACCATGGCAGTGAGAGCAAATTCTGGTATATAGAACTTTGCCTTCCTCTAAGTTTGCCTTGGTATATGCGTAAGGATTACGAAGAACTCGCTCCGCAATGCGCACGCTATCTTTCGGAATATGATCGTAATAGTTTAGCTTACCTGCCGGAATGGTGCCCACTACAGGAGTGCGCATGTTAAGTCCCATCGGATTGATGATGTTAACATTCTCTTGTTTTAGAGGCTCGTAGGGAATGGATTCGTACATCTGTGGAGCATATTCCACACCGGGGCTACCGGCCTCGTTACAAGCAACAGTAAAAACTGCTCCGAACAGTACAGCCGACGCTTGCAGACCTATTTTCAGCTTGTGCGCCATTATTTTTGGGTCATTTCTTTTTCGTTCACCTCTGAAGCACCATTGTCGCGCAATAGTTGCTTCAAACGGTTCATATCGACGTTATCGTTGTCTAGGTCAATTGCCATGACAAACTTGTCATCTGTTGACCGAACGTCTAATACAGGAACTTTCAACCGGGGATATAGGCCACAAACCGTGAAGAAAGTAATCATCATTCCCCAAGCGCAGAACAATACTGTTAGCTCGAAAGTAACAGGAATGAATGCAGGTAGAGCAATATGTGGCTTACCACCAATAATCATCGGCCAATCAAACCCTAGCATATAGATCTGCATCCATAATGCGAAGGAAGTGCCACATAATCCGAAGAAGAAAGCAGCAATAGGTAGACGGGAACGTTCAATCCCTAAGGCATCATCAATGCCGTGTACCGGGAATGGCGTAAATACATCGTGGATCTTAACACCGGCAGCGCGGATGTTTTCGATGGCGTGCAGCAGCACGTCTTCGTCATCGAAGATGCCGAGGGCGAAGCGCTTAGTCATGCTTATTATAGTTTACGGGAGCTGAAGCAGGGACACCGGGCGTTACAGCATGTTGGGCATGTGCATGATGCCCATGGCCTTCAACATACGTTGGACCGTTATCAACGCCGTATTTTAGGATCGACTTGACTTCTGCCATGTTGATAACCGGGAAGAATTTGGCAAACAACAGAAACAGAGTGAAGAACAAACCAATAGTACCTACATAAATACCAACGTCAATACGAGTAGGTGAGAACATAGCCCAGCTCGAAGGCAAATAATCGCGGTGCAACGAAGTCACGATAATTACGAAACGCTCGAACCACATACCGATGTTTACAATGATCGATAGCACGAAAGTTAAAGGAATGCTGTAACGAACTTTACGAATCCAAACAAGCTGCGGCGTGATTACGTTACAGGTCATCATTGACCAATAAGCCCACCAGTAAGGACCAGTAGCTCGGTTAATGAAAGCATATTGTTCGAACTCTACTTGTGAGTACCAGGCGATGAAGAACTCTGTGATGTAAGCCACACCAACAATAGAGCCGGTGATCATCATGATCTTGTTCATCAGAGCAATGTGCTCAAGAGTAATATAGTCCTCAAGCTTAAATACCACTCGTGTGATAAGCATGAGGGTTAGCACCATAGCAAAGCCAGAGAAGATAGCACCTGCTACAAAGTAGGGAGGGAAAATTGTAGTGTGCCAACCAGGTACTACCGAAGTAGCAAAGTCCATTGATACGATAGTATGTACCGAAAGTACCAGTGGGGTAGAAACACCGGCAAGGATAAGCGAAACAGTCTCATAACGTGACCAGTGTTTAGCAGATCCAGTCCAGCCGAAACTTAAGAGGGCATACGCACGACGAGCGATAGGTCCTTTAGCACGGTCACGGATGGTAGCAAAGTCTGGAATAAGACCCGTGTACCAGAAAACGAGTGAAACGGAGAAGTAAGTCGAGATGGCAAACACGTCCCACAACAAAGGGGAGTTAAAGTTTACCCATAACGAACCGAAAGTGTTTTGTAGGGGCAATACCCAGAAAGCCAACCAAGGACGTCCCATGTGCAGTACGGGGAACATAGCAGCACATATTACCGCAAAAATGGTCATGGCTTCTGCAGCACGGTTGATTGAGGTCCGCCATTTCTGACGGAATAAGAGCAACACTGCTGAAATAAGCGTTCCAGCGTGGCCTATACCTACCCACCACACGAAGTTGGTGATATCCCAAGCCCAACCGATTGTTTTATTCAAGCCCCATTCTCCAATGCCGTACCAGAGGGTGCGGTAAACAGAATAGAGAAAAACGCCAAACAGGAATAAAGCTACGCTCAAGGCAGCCATCCACCGTACATTCGGTTTGGCTTCTACTTGGCGGCACACGTCCTGCGTAACGTCGTGGTAGGTTTTTCCTCCTGTTACAAGAGGCTCCCTTACGGCTGATACGTGCTGCATAATCTTGAACTTAAAGGAGTGAGAAGAAAAGCTACTCCTTCAAGTAGCTTTTCTGTTTACACAATAGTTAGGCGTTTCGGCTCTCTTCCGTATTACGGATCTTTGTGAGGTACGTGATATTCGATTGCGTGTTAATCGAGTCTAGCACGTAGAATCCCCGTTCGCCATGCTCGCGACGCGTGATCTTATGTACTTGTGACTCTGGATCAAGTAGATCACCGAAGACAATAGCTTGCGTAGGGCATGATTGGGCACAAGCAGTAACCACTTCCCCGTCTTTTGGACGACGCTTCTGCTTTTTGGCCTCGAGCTTGGCAAGTTGGATACGCTGTACGCAGAAGCTGCATTTCTCCATGACACCACGAGCACGAACTGTTACGTCAGGGTTTAACACCATGCGACCTAGGTCCGTGAACATATGGCCATTCACAGTTTCGAACTTCTCGTTAGAATAGTACGAGAACCAGTTGAAACGTCGAACTTTATAAGGGCAGTTGTTCGCGCAATAACGTGTTCCTACACAGCGGTTATAGGTCATTTGGTTTAGACCCTCCGAGCTGTGTGTAGTCGCTAAAACTGGGCATACCGTCTCACAAGGAGCGTGGTTGCAATGCTGGCAAAGCATGGGTTGGAAGATAACAGAAGGGTTATCTGAAGGATCTTCCATTTCCCGATAAGTCGTCAATTTACCTTTTGTCTCAAACTCATCTTTGTGATGGTCAGAGCTATAGTAACGGTCAATGCGCAGCCAGTGCATTTCCCGGCGATTGATCACTTCTTGTTTACCTACAACGGCTACGTTGTTTTCAATTTGGCATCCGAGTACGCAAGAGCCACAACCGATACAAGAGTTAAGGTCAATGACCATTCCCCAGTGGTGGTTTTTGTATTCGTAATCCTGCCACAGTGAAACTTTACGAGGATCTTCAAGACCTTCAGGAGTGGCAACCTTGTCATATTCGGTTACCTCTTTGGGATTCTTGATGTATTCTGCCAGAGTAGCTTCTTGCACTACAGGACGACGATCCATAATCGTATGGTGCGTCTGCGTTTGTGCAATTTGTGATGTAGCTCCTGTTTTCTCGATTTTAGTAATGGAGGTAGTGTAAGCTAGCGCATTGTTATTAACAGCTACTAACGGATACACGTTTTCGCCAAGCTTATCTCCTACTCTACCCGCTTTCTCGCGTCCATAACCAATGGCGATGCTAACTGTGCCTTGTGGCTGACCTGGCTGAATTAACACAGGCAATTCTACCGATTTACCGTTAGCAGTTGTGATGCGGACAATATCACCTTGCTCCCACTTGTTTTCGTTAGCGACAGCCATCGAACGTGGTACAACTAGGTAATTACCCCATGTAGCCTTCGAAATTGGATCAGGTAATTCTTGTAACCAAGGATTGTTAGCATCTGATCCATAACCAGGACCAACTCCTACTTTTTCATACAAAGCTAGTTCAATTCCCGTTGGCTTTGGCGCGCTGGCGATAGAGCTTAGCGCTTCCTCAACACTCATCGAACCACCTAGTTGTGGTTGTATAGCAGGCGTCAGCGAACCGACTGCCAAGCCATCGTGAACAGCCTTGTCCCAGTTGCTTTGAAAATTCGAACCAAGTACTCCGCGCCAGTTCGCACGTAGGTAGTTGTAGTAGCTCTGGCGGTTACCAGCCCAAGTTAACAAGCTATCTTGCGCTTGCCGAGTGGCAAATAGAGGAGATATGGTGGGTTGAGCTAAACTTAAGAAGCCACGCTTTGGCTCGTAATCATTCCAAGACTCTAAAAAATTATGGTCTGGGCAAGCGTAGTAACAGAGCGAACCTGTTTCGTCTAAGCGGTCATTCAACGAAATAGTGACGGGCACTTTCGCAATACCTGAACGTACTTTGTCCGCCAATGGGTGATTGTAGGCAGGGTTGGCGTGGTAAAATATCACAGCGCCAACTGTACCAGCATTCATGTCATTTACTAGACGCAGAAGTCGAGCATCGTCCCCTTGCCGAATAAAAGATGGGTTAGTAGTATCAACTGTAGTACCGACGTTCCCTAAAGCTTGGTTTATAGCAGCTACTACCGTTTGAACAGCTACATCGTTGGACCCAGATACAACTAGGCTCCGTCCGCGGTGTGCTTTAAGTTCAGAAACTGCTTTGTTCAGTTGCTCATTCTTGTACGAAGAGCTCCCACCACCAACGATACCATTATACAGGGCTGTTGCTACTGCGCCAATTTCTGAGGGCTTTACAGCCACACGTACGTCTGCGTTGGAACCAGTCAGCGACATAGTCGGCTCAAACTGGAAATGACGCGACATGGTACGCTTGTCACTCGACACCTTGCGGTTGGTGATGTATTGCCGAGCGTATTCCACTGGCGACAACCAAGTACCTAGGAAATCAGCACCAAGGCTTACTATTACATCTGCCTGGCTGAAGTCATAAGCTGGTACCACACCGCCGTTAGCTCGTAGCAAGGCAGAGCTAGAATTTGCGTCGTACATCACATGCTCCGTGTTGGGATAGCGCGAAGCAAACTCAGCAATAACCTTCTTAGTAGTGGGGCTAATGATAGTTGGCGATACAATAGCAATACGACCAGTAGCGCTAGCTAGCTTCGCGCGAATTTCTTGGTCGACCCGAGCAGTTTCAGCTTTTTGCCCTTTGATGGTAAAGTGTTGCAGACGACCTCCATCGTACAAGCTCAGTACTGAAGCTTGTGCACGAGCTGATAAACCACCACGAGTGATAGGAGAACCAGGGTTACCTTCCAATTTGATCGGACGGCCCTCCCGTGTCTTCACCAGAATACTGTTATAGTCAGTACCGTTGAAATACGACGAAGCGTAAAAGTTAGCAATACCTGGGTCAACCTCTTCTGGTTTATTCAGATAAGGAATAGCCTTTTTGATAGGCGTCTGGCAGCTAGCTAACGTGGCGGCGGCAATGCCGAAGCCCATGAGTTTGAGGAAGTCGCGACGCGGTGCTACCGTGGCGTCGGAAGAGCCATAGGTCTCTTTCACCGGTAGAAAATCCGCAAACTCTGTGAGTGCGTTTTTTACAAACTCGGGTGAATTTTCCAGTTCCTCAATTCCCTTCCAATACTTAGGCGACTCTTGCATTTGATTTTAGGACTTAGGGGCTTGGCGACTAAGTTCTTCTAAGAACTTTCGGTTATCACCAAGTTAAGGCTTATTGTAGGATCTAAAACTAGTAAAGAGGCTAGGATAAAACGGAGGAGCTAAGAACTGAGCCTAGCTCCTCCGTTATTCCTATAAACCTAGTAGTGGCATTTTGAACACTCAGTGCCGCCGTTAGAAGACACTGTGAAAGGAGCCGCGCTGTTTGCCTTATCATGCAGCTTCACTAGGTTATTATAATAACCATTGCCTTTCGTGTTGAGTGGCGTTTCGCGGTGGCAGTTGATGCACCAGCCCATGGTCAAAGCAGAATACTGGTAAACTACTTCCATATTCTGGATAGGGCCGTGGCAGGTTTGGCACTCGATACCACCCACTTGTGTGTGCTGCGAGTGATTGAAATAAGCTAGGTCAGGCAGGTTGTGAATACGTACCCACTGAATTGGCTGCTTCCGTTCGATAGCGCGGTAAATCTTCCGGATTTCTGGCGACTCTGTCTTAACCTGCGAGTGGCAGTTCATACAGATGTTAGCAGACGGGATGTTCGCGCTCTTACTCTTGTACACACTGGTGTGGCAGTACGCGCAGTTGATTTGATTGGTGCCTGCATGGAGTTTATGCGAGAAAGCAATTGGCTGCGTTGGTTGGTAACCTTGAGTCAAACCAACACCCATAGCAGCTTGCACTGACTCATATAAGATGGCGAGAACAAAGACAGTCAGCGCGATACCGCGTACGGCATTTGATTTGTAGATCTTCGAATAGTCGAAGCGCTGTTCCAAAAGCTCAACATCACGACCATCGAGGTCTTTACGGCCGCGCAGTACGTCCTTCATAATGTTGGCGATAATAACCAAAGTCACTACCAACACGATAAGAACTACTACCAATACGATCAACAAAACGTTGACGTATTGTCCAGTACCAGATGCGTCGCTAGCTGCTGCGCCTTCTTGACCATCAGCTTGAGCAGCGTTTCCTTGGGTCACGCCGCCTGTAGTAGCATTAGAGCCTTTGCCGCTTTCAGAGTCGATGTAAGCAACAATTGAAGTGATTTCGGCATCTGACAGCTGGAAGCTAGGCATCTGCTGCTTTTGATACTGATTGAATAGCTTCACAGCATATTCATCGCCGCTAGCTACTACTTTGCTAGAGTTTTTGATCCATGGGATGATCCATGACATAGGGCGACGCTTCGAGATGTCCTTCAACGCGGGGCCAACAACCACATCGTTTACTGCGTGACATTGAGCGCAATTGCCTTTGAATAACGCGTCACCAGCCGCAATGGCAGCAGCGTCGCCACCACCAGTAGCAGGAGAGGCTCCGGCTGTAGCGCCAGGAGCTACTCCTTCTTTGCTAACACCAGGAGCCGAGCCCACTGGTGTCGTACCGGTGCTTTGCTGTTGAGCCACAGCAGTGCCTAGGCCAGCAAACGTTAGGAACAGCGCAAGAAAGAGATGAGAAAGAGAACGTAGTCGGATGCTATCCATAGCACAAATAGACTGAAGAAAAGAAACGCACAGGTGCTCCAAGGCCACAAATGTAGGTCGCGAATCGCAGACCACAAACCCGCTTCGGGTAATTTTCGAGTATTCAACCTTCCTTAGAATCATTCTAAAATCTATGATAAACACCTATTTATATAGGGAGGAAAATAGATCCATGCTTGCCTATTCTATTAGTATGTAGCTACCTATATACTATATAGTAGTAATTATCTAGGATTGATGTATTAGAGTCATGCATAACTATCAAGTGTACCACACATCCCTAACAATCGTTCACTCTGATTGATTATGAACTATTTATCTTATTGTACTTGTCATGCAAAAGGAAAATAGTATCTTTGCCGCCTCATTTAGTTTTTCACTTTATTTATTTCATCCCGTCTAATGGAAGTAAGAAATTACGAGACGGTCTTCATCTTAACGCCTGTTCTGAACGAGGCGCAGGTGCAAGAGACGATCGAGAAGTTCTCGCAGGTGCTTAAGGAAAATGGCGCCGACATTATCAACACTGAAAACTGGGGCCTGAAGAAACTGGCTTATCCAATTCAGAAAAAGTCGACTGGGTATTACCACCTAGTTGAATTTACTGGCTCTGGCAACATTGTCGATGTGCTGGAAGTAGCTTTCCGTCGTGACGAGCGCGTGATTCGGTTTTTGACTACGGTGCTTGATAAGCATGCCGTATCTTACAACCAACGCCGTCGTAACGGGGAAATGAACCAGCAGAAAGCTCAAAAGCAATCTGAAACCGTAGCCTAGTAAGAAAATGAGTCTCGCTAACGAAAAGATCCACAAGCAGGATACTCGCAAGAAATACTGCCGCTTCAAAAAGAACGGCATCAAGTACGTAGACTACAAAGACCCAAACTTCTTGCTGAAGTTTGTGAACGAGCAAGGTCGCGTACTGCCCCGTCGTATCACCGGCACTAGCCTCAAGTTTCAGCGCAAAGTAGCTCAAGCCGTAGCGAAAGCTCGTCACTTGGCCCTAATGCCTTACGTAACTGACTCGCTGAAATAGAAAATTAGTATTGTGTAGTTGGTATTGTGTAGCAAGATCAATTTAGGATCTGCTTGTTGCCCTTGCTCAATACTTACTACTCACTACTCAATACTAGATAAAGACATGGAAGTAATTCTGAAAGACGACGTAAAGAACCTAGGCTACAAGAACGACATCGTGACGGTAAAGCCTGGTTATGGCCGTAACTACTTGTTGCCCCAAGGCCTAGCAGTATTGGCTGATAAAGCCAACAAGAAAATCGTAGCCGAGAACGTACGCCAAGCTGCACACAAAGCAGAGAAGGTGAAGAGCGATGCGCAGGCTATTGCAAATCAGATTGGCGATGCTGTGCTAGAGATTCCGGCTAAAGTTGGTGAGACTGGCAAAATCTTCGGTCGCGTAACCACTTTGCAACTTGCTGAAGCGATCAAAGCGAAAGGCGTGGACATAGACCGCAAGCGTATTTCGTTTGATCAAGATCCTACTACGGCTGGTGAGTATACCGCTACTATTAACCTGCACAAAGAAGTAAAGCACCAAGTACGCTTCAACGTTGTAGCAGAGTAAGCTGAGATTACAAATAGGAAAGCCCGACCACACGAGTGGTTGGGCTTTTTTATTGAAATTGAAGTATCTTTCTTACTTAATTCTAGCTTGAACTAACTTATCAGGTAACCAATAGGTTAGTTCTAGTAGAAAAGGGCTAGCCTCTATTTTTTGGCCAAACGCTCGGAGTTGAGTAGGTTGCTTGTTCTTGTTTAGCCGCGGCCGTATTTAGTTAGAATGTTTCGCACCGAGATTCCTTTCCTTGCACACCCGCAACCACTGCCCGCATCGGCACGCGTCCTCACCGTTGGATCTTGTTTTTCTGACACGATTGGTGCTCGACTCGCTGATGCCAAAGTGCAGGCAGTAGTAAATCCATTCGGTACCACCTTCAATCCCTTATCTGCTTGCAGACTACTGCGAGCAGCCGCTGGTGAGGAGATGGATTGGCAGCAGCACGTGGTAGAAGCCCGCGGCCGTTGGCAGAGCTACGACTTACATGCTGCTATCGGTGCCGAATCGCCAGTAGATTTACTGCAACAGATCCAGAAGTTGGTACAGCAAACAGGAGAATTCTTGCGTACTGCTGACGTAGTCATCCTTACCCTAGGTTCTGCTTTCGTTTACCGCCTTTTAGAAACCCAAGAGCTAGTTAATAACTGCCACAAGATACCTGCTGAACGCTTCGAAAAAGAACTTTTGACGCCGGATGAGGTCATTAATGCAGTTGCGGAAACGCATGCTCACTTGCGACGCCAAAATCCTAAGCTGCGGTTTATTCTCACGGTAAGTCCTGTCCGTCATTTGAAGGACACATTACCGCTAAACGCAGTCAGTAAATCGGTGCTTCGGATAGCTTGTCATTATTTGAGTGAGTTGCTAGCCGATGTGTCTTACTTTCCAGCGTACGAACTACTGCTAGACGATTTACGGGATTACCGCTTCTACGCGAGTGACATGCTACATCCGTCGGAAGTAGCGGAGAACTATATCTGGGAACGGTTTACCAAGACCTACTTCGATTCTGACTTCGGCCGTTTTCAGAAAGAATGGGGATCGATCAAGAAGGCTTTGGCACACCGCCCTTTGTACGAAGGTGCCCCAGAACATCGACAGTTCTTGGAAGATACATTGGCCAGACTACAGCGATTAGCAACGCAGGTAGACTTGCGTAAGGAGATATATGAAGTAGAGCAGCGATTGAAAGCGTTGCCGCAGCCAAAAATCGTCGTTATTCCGGAGCCGGAAGAAGATGGCGAGGAACGAATTGATATTGGAGAAACAGATGATATAGTTGTTGTTGCTGCCCCAGAGGAAGCTAGCACGATTGAAGAATCGACAGAGAATAGCGCACCAATAGAACCATCAGTACAACTTGACGCTAAAATTGCGGAAGCATTTGCGCCGACAAAAAAGAAGCGCCGTTCGCGGGGTGGCGCCAAACGTACTGCGCGTAAGAAGGCGGCTCAGTTAGCGGCTCTAACTTCTACTGAGACGCCGTTGCTCCTACCAGTATCACCTGATGACACCGCTCTCTCACTGCCGCCATCTGATCAAGTTGATGATTTGCCAGAACAGACGGACGAAGAACAAACTACTGTAGCAGACGAAGCTCCGGTAGAAGCGGAGCCTGAAGTGATTAGTTTGCCGGCTGCTTTGCCAGAAGTAGAAGAACCAGCCGATGTACTAGCGGAAGAGCCAGCAGTTGATATCGTTGAGCCGGCTGTTGAAGAACCCGCTCCGGCTCCAGCAAAACCTCGTAAAGGACGTACAGCTGGCCAAATATTGAAAGCAAAGAGTGGCCGTAAATCGGCGAAGGCATCAACGAGTACTACCGCAAAAGCCGCTAAGCCAAGCGTTGAACGTCCTTCTCGCCGCAAAGCTTCTGCTGAACCAGCTCCGGTTGTTGATGTACCTACTGCCTCCCCTGTTGCGCCGCCTGAGCCGGTACCAGAACCTAGCTCGACAACCCCAGCGGCCCCTGCTACTAAGCGCCGCAGTCGACCGGTCCGCAAGCAGCCCGCCAAAGCAGATGATTCAACTTCAAACACGTAAAGTAAAACCCGGTAGCTCTTACCGGGTTTTACTTTTTTGAGTCACTCCTTGTCACCATGTCAAACGCCACTGCACCCGGTTTTACTAATCGGCTCATTAACGAGACGAGCCCGTATTTGCTTCAGCACGCCCACAACCCAGTAATGTGGTTTCCGTGGGGAGAGGAAGCACTACGTCGTGCCCAAGCCGAGCAAAAGCCTATTTTGGTGAGTATTGGTTACGCAGCCTGCCACTGGTGCCACGTAATGGAGCGCGAATCGTTTGAGGACTCTCGGATTGCGGAGGTGATGAATCAGCACTTCGTATGCATCAAGGTGGATCGTGAAGAGCGCCCCGATATTGATCAAGTGTACATGGATGCCGTGCAAGCCATGGGCGTACAAGGTGGTTGGCCATTGAACGTGTTCTTAACACCTGAAGCCAAGCCCTTTTATGGCGGCACTTATTTTCCGCCGCGCAATTGGGTCCAACTGCTGACTAGCATTGGTCAAGCCTATAAGGGTGAACACCGAGCGGAACTGGATGAGTCAGCTGAGCAATTTGTTAATGTTTTACGGGCAAGCGATTTAGAGAAATACCGTTCTAAGACATCTCCTGAGAACTTATCAGTTGAGCAATTCGAACTGCTGGGTAATAACCTAGAAGCTAAATTCGACCGTGACCTAGGTGGCTTGAACCGCGCGCCTAAGTTTCCGATGCCTAGCATTTGGCGCTTTTTGCTTCGCTATCATGCATTGACGGGCAACCAAGCTGCACTCGATCAATCAGTATTGACGCTACGCGAGATGGCTTGGGGTGGCTTGTATGACCAAGCTGGCGGCGGCTTTGCACGCTATTCCGTCGATGCGGAGTGGTTGGTGCCCCACTTCGAGAAGATGCTCTACGATAATGGTCAGTTGGTTAGTCTGTATGCTGAGGCTTACCAGTTGACTAAGGACGAGTTGTTCAAGGAAGTGGTGTACGCAACCGTTGCGTTCGTGGAGCGTGAGCTAACCAGCCCAGAAGGAGGCTTCTATTCATCACTGGATGCTGATAGTGAAGGAGAGGAGGGCAAGTTTTACGTATTCACCAAGGATGAGCTAGGTCATTTGCTTGGCGACGAAGAGGCTCTTTTTTCCGCGTATTACAACTGCACTAGCCTTGGCAACTGGGAACATGGCCGCAACATCCTGCATCGGCGTCAGACGGATGCAGCATTTGCCAACGAGCATAACCTAGCGCCCGAAGTAGTGACGCAATTGGTGCGCGACTGGAAGCAAAAGATTATGGCCGCCCGAGCCAACCGGATTCGCCCTGGTCTTGATGACAAAATCTTGACTGGTTGGAATGCCCTGATGCTAGCCGGACTGACCGACGCTTATCGCGCTTTTAGCGAACCTTTATTTTTAGACTTAGCCTTGCGAAATGCGGAGTTTATCCAGCAAAACCTCCGCAAAGAGGCTGGTTTGTGGCGTAATTACAAGAATTGGCGAGCGACTATCGCTGCCTTTTTAGAGGATTACGCTTTGGTAATTCACGCTTTTACCCAACTTTACGAAGTTACGTTCGAGGAAAAATGGCTGCGGGAAGCTGAAACGTTAACGGAATATGTGTTGGCCAATTTCTTTGACCCACAGGAAAATCAGTTTTTCTACACCGATGCAACCGGTGAAGCCCTCATTGCTCGGAAGAAAGAATTGTTTGACAATGTGATACCGAGTTCCAATTCGGTGATGGCCCACAATCTGCACCGGCTAGGTTTGCACTTAGAGAACGAGCGTTATCAAAAGCTAGCTGCTCTTATGCTTCAGCAAGTGCAACAGCTAGTGGTAAAGGAGCCACAACATCTGGCCAACTGGGCTTCGCTTTACGCCACTTTGCTAAAGCCGACTGCCGAAATTGTATTGGTCGGGCCGGATGTTGAGTTTATGCGGAGCGAGTTACAACAGCATTTTCTGCCGAATGCCGTGGTTGCAGGTACCAGCAATAGCAGTTCCTTACCTCTATTAGATAAACGAACAGCGCAGAACGAACAAACTACCCTCTATGTTTGCTTCAACCATGCCTGCCAAGAGCCAGTGCATACGGTAGCCGAGGCCTTGGCGCAGTTGTAGCGTGGTGCTTGCTGAGAGCAGCCTTGTGTCAGTTACCGGTGCCATCGTGTTATCTTTACGGTTCGCCCGACAGTATTCTTTGTTTTGAGCCTCTCTTTTGACTTTGCTTTGCCGGAAGCTACGGCAACGACGGACCGCATCACGCTCTTTGTGGATGTAATCTTGCCGTTGCCGCTGCCGAAGCTTTACACCTACCGCGTGCCCTACGAAATGAACGACGAAGTCGTGATTGGCGGGCGCGTGATCGTGCAGTTTGGGGCTAAAAAAACGCTGAGTTGCATCGTGGCGGCCGTGCACGAAACGCCACCGGCGCAGTATCAGGCCAAATACATCCTGGAGTTCATCGATGATGCGCCCGTTGTGACCCAGCCGCAGTTGAAGCTGTTCCGCTGGATGGCCGATTATTATATGTGCACCTTGGGGGAAGTAATTAATGCAGCCTTGCCTTCGGCACTCAAGCTAAGCTCAGAATCACGCATTCAACTACACCCGGCTTTCTCGGCCGAAGAAAATCCTTACCCACTATCGGAACAGGAAGAGCGCATTGTGAGCATCCTAGCTTCCGAAGATGGCAAGTCGTTGACTTTTACGGAGGTGGGCGAAGCGCTGGGCATCAGCAGCTTTCATAAGGTTATTAAAAGCTTGATGCAGAAGGATGTCATCTTTCTGTTTGAGCACCTAGCTGACAAGTACACTCCTAAAGTGGTGAAGAAAGTACGACTGGCGCATCACTTCCTAGAAGAAGATACGCTAGAAGAACTTTTCCAACGGCTAACGCCCAAGCCGAAACAGCTCGACGTGCTGATGCGATACTTACAGCGCGTGCCGGTGTACCAGAATATCCACGCCAATCAGAATGGCTTAGAAAAGGCATACTTAACTAGCAGTCCGCACCTCTCCCCTTCCGCCGTCAACACACTCATCAAAAACGGAGTGCTGGAACAGTTCGACGTGATTGTATCCCGCTTCCCGTTAGAAGATGAGCCTGAGGCCAAGCTACATTTCGAACTCAGCGAAGCGCAAACCGCTGCCCGCGACGAGGTACTTAACCTGTTCGGTCAGAAGGACATTGTGTTGCTACACGGCGTAACAGGAGCTGGCAAAACGGAAATTTACATCGACCTGATCCGAAAAGCCCTAGATGGTGGCGGGCAGGTATTGTATCTACTACCTGAAATTGCTCTTACAGCTCAGATTGTTACTCGCTTGATGCGCGTGTTTGGCCCGCGCCTAGGTGTGTACCACTCTAAGTTTTCTGACAACGAGCGGGTAGAAGTTTGGAATGGAGTGCTTTCGGGTCGCTTCCAAGTGGTGGTAGGTGTACGCTCGGCTGTGTTTCTGCCGTTCGATAACCTAGCCCTTATCATTGTGGACGAGGAACACGAATCGAGCTACAAGCAGTACGAACCGGCTCCACGCTACAACGCCCGCGAAGTTGCTTTGATGATAGCCAACTATCAGGGTGCCAAGACGCTCCTAGGTTCAGCAACTCCCGCGGTGGAAACCTATTACCAGACGCGCGCCGGCCGGTACGGCCTCGTAACGTTGACCAAACGTTTTGGTGAGGCAGGTTTACCTGAAATTGAGTTGGTTGATACGCGCAAAACGCGGGAAGCAAAGCGGATGTATAACCACTTCACGCCCGAGCTACTAACCGAAATAGAAACGAAGCTTAATCTCAAAGAGCAAGTCATTCTGTTTCAGAACCGCCGCGGCTACGCTCCGTTTATCAATTGCCTGGACTGTGGCTGGATTCCGAAATGTAAGAACTGCGCCGTTAGTCTGAGTTACCACAAACACAGCCATGAGCTCCGCTGCCATTACTGCGGCTATTCTGACCGCATGCCGGTGGAATGTCCGGCGTGCGGCTCCCGTAATCTAAAAACGGTGGGCTTTGGAACAGAGAAAATTGAGGATGACCTCAAGATCATGCTACCCGCCGCCAACGTGCAGCGCATGGACTTGGATACAACCCGCGCCAAGAACTCTTACCAACAAATTATCAGCGACTTCGAAAGTCAGACGACCAATGTACTAGTGGGCACTCAGATGGTGACGAAGGGTCTAGACTTTGCCAACGTGAGCCTGGTGGGCATTATCAACGCCGACAGTATCATCCACTACCCCGATTTCCGGGCGCATGAACGTGCGTTTCAGATGTTCGTGCAAGTAAGCGGCCGCGCAGGGCGTAAAGGCAAAAAAGGCAAGGTGATCATCCAGACCGCCGACCCACAACAGGTGATTTTCGATAAGGTAATTCGCAATGACTACTTAGAGTTCTACGACTACGAAATCACACAACGGCGTGAATATGGCTTCCCTCCCTTCATGCGCGTTATCCGGCTCACGGTAAAACACATGGATCAGGCAGTGGGCGAACAAGCTGCTATCCTGCTCACACAAGAGTTAGTGGAGAGGCTAGGTCGAGAGGCGGTGCTCGGGCCAGAAGCGCCTTATATCTTCCGCATCCGTAACTTTTACTTGCAGGAAATAACCGTCAAGCTCGATCGAGAACATACCGTACTCAAGCAAGCTAAGCTGCAAATTTGCGAGGCAATGAACGTGGTGAAAGACCAGAAGGAATTCAAGCAAGCCCGTTTAGTGGCCGACGTCGATCCAATGTGATGAGGCGTACACAAAGAAAAAGCCCGGCTGTCGTTATGACAGCCGGGCTTTTTCTTTGTGTACGCCTATTAGCGTTTATACTTCATCCAACAGACCTAGGATGATCAAGACAATACCGATAATAGCGACGATACCACCGATGACTCCAAATATAGCACTAACACCGCTGAACAGAGATATCAGCAGGCCAACCAATAGTAAAATGATACCACTGCGTAGGTTACCACTTAAACGCTTGGCATCAGCGGTTTCGCTCTTCTGCTTGAATTGTGCCTTGCTAGCTAGCTTATCAGCCTTTTTGATCACCTTCTGTACCATAGCTTTCTGCGCTAGGTTCAGCTTGTGAGCTTTAGAAGACTTGGTAGCTACTTCGGCTTTAACAGGTGCAGCGGCAGGCTTGCTAACAGCAGCTACCTCGGTAGCAGTAGTAGCAGGCTTAGCAGCTACTGCTGGTGCAGCTTGTGGTACGTTAGCTTCCGTAGCTGGCACTACTGTGGGCGTAGCCTCTACTGCAACAGGTGCGGCTTCTGGTGCTA
>Ga0325401_1001531_pt1 | contig 19636 bp, 20 predicted proteins | sample PopdelMetagenome_FD_205666 | JGI IMG/M metagenome (GOLD analysis project Ga0325401, IMG submission 205666) | Populus deltoides microbial communities from Bellville, Georgia, United States - Xylem-PdKOR-R2 | ecosystem: Host-associated > Plants > Phyllosphere > Stem > Wood/Secondary xylem | place... | reverse complement strand
ACCTCTTCTAATCTACCATAGTAGTCAACTTCTAACTCACTACTAGTCGATCCCTTAAAACAAACACCGCTGTTGTATGTCTTTCTTTCATGCCCGTATTCTTCAATATGGAACACATATCCATTGATAAAATACCTGATGTAGCACTTAACATTTCTTTCAGGGCCAAGGCTTAGTGAAGACAATGACTTAGCAGCACTCCTTCCCATTTGATAAACTTTGTATGTAATGTACATCAATGAACAATATATATTTTCTCGTAATGACATGCATCCAGTAATTTTACAAGTGAGGATGAGTTTGTGATAGTATTTACATGTGTTCTGAACCACGTGGTAAATTGTTCATCTTGTAATTGAAAGATTTGGGATTTGGTCAGCTGTGAGTTATTGGACAGTAAACATTATCGATGTTGCCTGCAACTGATAATGACAGTATGATATGTTCGAGGTATATAATCTCAAGTATATATATTATTGATAAAGTTTAATTAGTATTACACATATATATACTTACCGAATAAAAGGTCTCAGCTCATCACAGTTAAATAGAACATAATTGTGTGCTTGTTTGAACTCTATTTTCGATAATAGAAGTTCTCTTTTAGCTTGTTCCCTTCAGGTAAAATGCTTCTTGCCCTTTCAATAATTTTGTCATACCCGACCTCACTCAACCCGTGATCTGACTTGATGGTGAACACTTGTGCTACGACCGATAATTTACTATGGTTCGTGTAGCCATCCCATAATGGTTTGTTAGAATCTTTCAACAAATAAAAAAACCTAGCTGCATCTGCATTAGGTTCTTCTTCTACGATTGAACATTGACTGACATTACCTTGATTAATTCTCATTGCATCCATAACCATATTCCTGTAAGGATTAGTGTTGTCATTTGCTGCTTCATGCACGTTGCTAGCACTAGAAGTTGACCCAACACCCTTTCTCCCATTCTCTTCTTACTAACAAATACTTCTCTGTGTGCATACCAACACCGGTAATTCTCCATAAACCCTTTGTGTAGAAGATGCATCATTACAACATCTTGATGCAGATACTTTTTATTTTGAAACTTCCTGCATGGACACCTAATACCACCTCCGGTAAAATTTCTAGGAATAGATGTTGCGAAATTAATAAAACCCTGAACCCCGTTACAATAATCCATCCTCCACAATCCTTGGGGTGAATCTCAATACATCTATGAACGATCATCCATGACTTCTATCGAACCTCTATAAAATTATGATGACAATATGTATTAATTAACTATGTCAGGTAAATAAATTTGCAAAAATATTGATTTACCTCGAAATTATCCAACAAACCATTTACAACTTCTCATAAATATTAAATATTTATTATCAATTATCAACGTCCATATAAATTAATACATATAAATTTACGGAAATCACAACTCCGCAATACCATTGATAAAAATTAAAACGGACCCGTTAAACAAGCTATTAATTATTTCAAAACAACACATGTAATTCAATAATTCAATAAAGTTTCAACAATTTACAAACAAATATAATTTTACAAAATCTAAAACAAACCATAACAAGTATAAAATTATACATTCATATATTACAAGTTTGTTTGAGAAATAACAATAAAACATGTACATATACTAACAAAATACATATACTAAAAAAGCAATAAAATTGTCATTTAAATGTTAAAATTTTAGAAGATAGAATTACTTACGAAAACTGATAAAATCCGTCGGTAAATCAGAACACGGATGCTGTGACCATAAAACTTCAAGAAATATGACTTGTTGTGCTGAGAAGAGGGAGAGTTTTTTTGGGGGGTGGTTGTTTGCAGTAGGGGAGAGTTGGGATTTGAAAGAAGAAGGAGAGAAATACAGGAGGAGAGAGTCAGCAGAATGGGCATTTATTAACTTTTACCGATGGATTCACCGACATAATTATTCCATATGTAATTTTGTCGGTTATTCTGACGGTAAACAGGGTGCCTCACTGTACGGAAATTTCGCTTTGAATCCCTCGGTGATTTCGTCGGCATGTTACACGGTGAATCGGTCACATCACTGTACGGAGCTGCAGTTTTGAATCTCTCGGTGATTTCATCGGTAAAATCACCCCAAAAACTTCCATGTTAGTGAACCACCCTTTTTTTATTCCGAATATTCTGTCATTCCATCGGTAAATACCGACCAAATGTGTCCGTCGGTATATACCGGTGGAATGACGGATGGAGAAAATTCAGTCGGTAAATGTGACCTCAAATTACCGACAGAATTAGACCATCGGTAATTCCATTGGTATTAAGCGAATTTCTGGTAATGAAAGATTTCAAGGTAAATAATTATTCTTTCCAATCAATTGATCTATCAATTTTCAAAACCATTCTTTGTAAGGAAACCTCTAAGGATATTTGGGATTCAATGAGAAAGAAGTACCAAGAAACAACTAGAGCAAATAAACAACAACTTTAAGCACTTTAATCAGAATTTGAATTGCTTAAGATGAATATAGGAGAGTCAGTCACAAACTATTTTTCAAGAATGATGGCAATTGATAACAAGAAGCGAATCCATAAAGATAAAACAAAGAATATTACCATCATCGAGAAAATTCTATGACTGTTAACACCAAAATTAAATTTTTTTATGTGTACAATAGAGGAAGCTGAGGATATTGATGAACTTTCCATTGATGAATTGCAAAGTTACTTACTAAATCATAAGCAAAAGTTGAATCAACAAGACAATAAGGAGCAAGCTTTACAAGTTTTATATTCTAATAATTGTTTTTCTATCTCACAAAGAGGTGGACAAGGAGTAGGAGGGAGCACAAACAAACAATAATGGTAAATTTTCAACACATCAGAAATTTAAAGATAATCAATCTTCTAATTCTTAAAGAAGAGGAAAATAATATGACTACAATCATTCAAAATTTTACAAGCCAAAACCCTTAGAAAAATCTAAGGTTGAATGCTCCAGGTGTCACAAGTATGAACAATATAAACTAGAATGTAAAACTAATTTGAATAGGAATGGTGGTGGAAGATCTAATTTTATAGAAAAGGAAGAAGAAGTTTCTTTATTGAGGGCAAGTTATATAAACAAGAAAAATCAGAAGGGAATTTCTGAAACTGAGTAGGACTTGATTAATAAAGAAAAATAAGAGCTAAGAAAGAAAGTCGAACATGTAGCTGAAGAGAGAAGTTGTTTTTAGATTGCTTAAAGATGAGCATTATAACCTTAAACTAGAGAAGAAAGTAATACGAGATCAATATAAACTTGATGTTGAGTCACTTAACCATGAACGTGAAGGTCTCATGAATAAAATGGAGTAAGAACACTCTGAATGGTTCAAAAAGATTCAAAAGAAACAGACAGACTTCTTGTTAGGAATGGATATGCAAAAGAGAGAATTAGAGAATAGTTTTGATAAAAGGTGCGAAGAGATAAAAAGCTATTTAAGGGATAAATAGACAACCTTTGAGCTAGAGAAAAGAAGAGAGCTTCAACATATTTCTTCACTTAGAGAAAAAGCAGAAAAAGAGTTGGAACAAGTTGTTTTTTAAAAGAAAAAACTTAATCATGAGAAAAAGGAGAAGCCTATGAAAGATGTACCATAACTAGTAGATCAAAGCTCACTTAAAATATCAGCAAATAATGATCAATGATCACAACATTTCAGAAAATGGCCTATATTGATAAGTGTTTATGAGGTAATTGGAATTAAACAATCTGATAATCTACTTACTTATTTTGCTCTATTGTCATATCATGATCCCATGACTTCTGAAGATGTCATTAAGGAAATAAAGTGGCAAAAGGCCTTGAATGATGAAATTGATGTCATTAAGAAAAACAATACTCAAGAATTAACACCGCTTCCAAAAAGGTAAAATTCCATTGTGAAAAATAGATGTTCAAGACAAGGTTCTTTACATATCCATTATTCCTTGCTTTGGGATTTTGGGATGCTTTTTTGCCTGGTACCAGCTTCTTCTTGTGTAATTAGGCTTCCCTATGCTTAGATTGGTTTGCTAGTTGCTCTATGGTCTTGATTTTATAGCTAGTTGTTTGCTGCTGTAAGATGCTTTTCTTTGGCTTGTGATGTTGGTTGGGTTAATTTTAACTTCTGCAAACCTTGTTAGATTTCTTTCTTAATCATTGCTACTCACTTGTTTTGGGCCTTGCATGACTAGTCTTTTATGGGAGCATGTTCCCTCTTTTGTTATCATATTTCTCTAGTTCTATTATGATGGGACTCTGTTCCTTATTCTGCTCTTGTATATCTTATACATGTTTATGAACTTGCTGGTTAACCAGAACGGTTCCTTTTGATTTTAATACATACTTACATTATGATAAAAAAAAAGGGAATTAAACTAACTCCTAAAAGAGTTAACATAGCAAGGGTTTTTACACGGTCAAGTTATGCTCCATCATCTTAGACCGACTCCTATACGGAAGTTTTAAACCATGCACTATAGCCATTTGGATGGGTGTTTTTGTTGTAAAATTAAGTTTGCAGAATGAGTAAAGGGAAATTATGCAGTATCATTCATTGACATGAAGTCCAGTTAAATACAAAATGTAAGTAACTGAAAGCTAGAAAATAAAGCGACATCTATTCCCACAATTAATAGCACTTAATAATCGGGGGTTTCCTAATGAATAAGAAGAAAAAAAAAACCAACAGTCTTCCTAACTGATAGGAATTTATTGAATTACAAAAAACGGCTAAAATCTTAACTCCCTCCCTTAAATTGAATGCTATCTATGCAGTCAGTTTAAAGAAAGGATTTGAACATACTCCAAGCAATCCACGTAACTTCTCAAATGCTTTCAGCTTTAGAGATTTAGTCAGGATATCTGCAACTTGGTCTTCACTTCGACAATGAACCAGATTAATGATTTTTTCAGTTACAAGATAACGAAGAAAATTGTACCTCACATCTATATGCTTACTTCTTCCATGTAAAACTGGATTCCTAGAGAGTTTGATAGTTGAACTATTATCACAATGAATCATAGTAGGCTCATGTTGATAAAACTATAATTCTTCAAGAATCCTTCTCAACCAAATTGCTTGACATGCAGAAGTCGCTGCAGCTACGAACTCTGCTTCAGTTGTGGACAGTGTAACAACTTGTTGTTTTTTTGATGCCCATGATATGGCAGCTGAACCCATCTTAAACACATGGCCTGATGTACTTCACCTATCGTCCAAATCACCAGCATAATTGCTGTCAGTGAAACGAGACAGAATAGATCCTTCATTTTTCTTGTAGAAAATACTGAAATCTGTGGTTCCTTTCAAGTAACGAAACACTTTTTTAGCAGCTTTGAGATGCAGCTCTGTTGGTTTTTCCATATACCTGCTAATCAGACACACTGCATACATAATATCAGGTAGGGTGGCTGTCAAATATATTAAACTTCCAACAATTTGTTTGAAGTAAGTACTATCAACCCTCTCTCCATTAAGATCTCTTGAGAGCTTCAATCCTGGTTCAGTTGGAGTCCCAACTGGATTACAATTCTCCATATGAAACCTTTCCAAAACCTCTTGAGTATATTTCTTTTGCCCAATAAAAAATCCGGTAGCTGTTTGTGCTATTTCTATACCAAGAAAATATTTCATCTTTTCCAAATCAGTCATGTCAAAATCAGCCATCATAGAATTCTTAAAATCAACAAACATAGCCTCATAATTGCCCGTGAAAATAAGATCATCAACATATATGCAAACTATCAGAATTTTACCTCCTTCTCTAGACTTGATGAATAGAGTGCTCATATGGACATTTGTTGAAACCTGCCTTTTCAAAGTATGCTTCTATACAACTGTACCAGGCTCGAGGTGCCTGTTTCAGTCCATATAAAGCCTTCTTCAATTTATAAACCTTATGTTCATCACCTTTTATCACATAACCAGGGGGTTGCTTAATGTAAACTTGCTCAATTAGTTCACCATTAAGGAAGGCCGATTTCACATCAAGTTGGAAAATAGGCCATGAGTTTTGTGCAGCTAATGAAACAACCAGCCGAATTGTATGTTATCTTGCAACAGGTGCAAAAATCTCTTGATAATCAACTCCATACTCTTGATTGTAGCCTTTCATAACCAGCCTTGCTTTGAACTTGTCAATTTCTCCCTTTTCATTCAGCTTTGTCTTATAAATCCACTTTACACCAATGATTTTTTGTCCTTCAGGAAGATCGGTTAACTCCCAAGTCTCATTCTTCTCTATAGCTTGGATCTCTGCATCCATGGCTCTTTTCCACTTTTCTTCTTTCACTATTTCTGTAAAAAAACATAGGATCGGAGCCTGCGAATAAAGCAAAATAAGCAGTAGTATCTTCATCAGATAATTCATCTCCACTCACATAATCTATCATCCAAGATGGTCTTTTCCTTTGCCGTTGTGGTTCAGAGTTAGACGCCTGATTTTCATTTGAAATTGAAGCACTTGCTGAGAACATTGGTGAGACTTCTCCAAGGGACTGACTAGGAAGCTGCAATTGTGATTCAGGCTCCTGACTTTCAAGAGGAGATTGCAATGGCTGTTTAATTTCTCCTCCAACTTCCTCTAGATCAATTAAACTTTGTTGTTGTTTGGTACTGCTCCAGTCCCATGTGTTTTCTTCATCAAACAGAACGTCTCGGCTAATGATTATTTTCTTGGTAATGGGATTATATAACCTGTATACCGTGGATTCTTCACTAATCCCAATAAAGACACACTTCACACTTTTATCATCAAGCTGTTCTCCTTTTATCTGGAACATATGCATATGCTATACACCCAAAGATTCTGAAGTGATTAACTGATGGCCTGACTTTACTCCGAGCTTCTTGTGGCGTTATGTTTTTTAGAGCAAGGGTAGGACTTCGGTTGAGTATATGAACACTCCAATTGACTGCTTCTGGCTAAAAAGTCTTTGGAATACCTTTTTTTACCAACATGCTTCGTACCATGTTCATAATCGTCTGATTCTTTTTTTCTGCCACACCATTTTGTTGCGGTGTGTATGCAGCAGTAAGTTGCCTGCGTATTCCATTGAATTCACAAAAACTTGCAAAATTATGTTAGTTAAATTCACGACCACGATCCGTACGAAAGGTCTAGATATACTTGCCAAATTCCTTTTCGACACGAGCCTTAAAGCTTTTAAAAATAATAAAAGCTTCAGATTTATCTTGCAAGAAATAAACCCATGTTTTTCGACTATAATCATCAATAAAGGTAATGAAGTACCTTTTGTTTCCCTTCGATGTTGGATTGATTGGTCTACAAATGTCTGAATGAACCAACTATAAGATTTGCTCAGCTCTCCATGCTTTTCCTTGCGGGAAAGAATCACGATGTTATTTACCAACAATACAATCTTCACACATTTCTGTGGGACAATTAATTTTAGGCAGTCCTTCCACCATGTTTTTCTCATGTAAGGTTTTCAAGCCTTTGAAACTCAAATGACCATAACGAAGGTGCCACAGCCATGTTGAATCTTGCACTTTTGTTGAGAGACACTTCTGGACGTCCTCCTGAATGTGCAGAGGGAACATACGATTGGTTGTCATTTTTGCTTATGCTATTAGGCCCTTCTATGAATGATGAATTTGACACCGGCTTTGTTGGATGATGATGATATAACCCCTCTCTTGCAGTTGGCCCATACTGATGAGATTACTTTTCAATCTGGGACATAAAACACACTAGTAATTGTCTGCACAATGTTGTTTTTCATATGGAATTTGATATCCCCTATCCCCATGACAGACATGTAGGAGTTGTTCCCAAGTTTCACAGTTTCTCTAAATGTTTCATCCAAGTCATAAAACAAAGACTTGTTTCCACACATGTGGTTGCTGCAACCCGAATCTAAATACCAAGTATCACCTGATGAATTCTCCTTCTTGTCGATGTAAGCCATCAAGAGCATTTCTCCTTCAGTCTTAGCAAAATTTACCTTGGTTTCCTTCTCTTTGTCAGGGCTTTCGTACTGATAGTGGCCAAGCTTGTGACAATGGTAACATTCCGCACTCGCCTTATTAAATTGTACTCCTTGATTGTAGAGAAGTTGGCGTCCCCTGCCTTTGCCTGTGCCTCTTCCTCGAAATCCCCCAAGTCCTCTACCTCTTCCTAGAGAAGTAGTTCCTTCATAAGTAGTGACCTTCAAGGCTTGCTCCTCCACAGCATATTTGGTCATCCTCTGCTCATGAACTAACAATGAGCTTTGCAACACATCAATCGAAAGACTATCAATGTCATTTGATTCTTCAATGGCACACACCACATAATCAAATTTGTGCGTCATTGAGCGAAGAATTTTTTCAATGACTGCAACATCTTCCAAACTCTCTCCATGAATGCGCATTTTGTTTGCAATTGACAATGTTCTTGCAAAGTAATCATTAATTGACTCTCCTTCCTTCATGTGAAGAATTTCAAACTCTTTGCGAAGAGCTTGGAGTTGTGCACGTTTCACTCGTGTAGTGTCTTGGTACTTCTTCTTCATCGAATCCCAGATGTCTTTAGCAATGTCCTTCTTTAGAATGGTTTCGAGAATGGCACGATCTATTGCTTGAAACAAATAATTCTTTGTCTTCAAATCCTTCAATCTCTGATCCTCCAACATTTGTCTTTGTGCTTCTGTCAAAATAATCTCACTAGCAGGCTCAACAATGCCGGTTTCCACGAGAGTCCAGTATTCCTTGGATCGCAGAAAATTTTCCATCTACATACTCTAATGATCATAATGACCATTGAAGCGTGGAATCGCAGGTTGTACAAAGTTGTTTTCAGAAGCCATTGAATATCTTGCTGCGACAAGAATGAAAGCTGCTGCTTTTTCAAATCAAGCCCTAGTGGGAGGCTTTGATACCACTTGTTGTAAAATTAAATTTGGAGAATGAGTAAAGGGAAATTATGCAGTATCATTCATTGACATGAAGTCCAGTTAAATACAAAATGTAAATAACTGAAAGTTAGAAAATAAAGCGACATCTATTCCCACAATTAACAGCACTTGATAATCGGGGGTTTCCTAATGAATAAGAAAAAAAAAAACCAACAGTCTTCCTAACTGATAGGAATTTATTGAATTACAAAAAACAGCTAAAATCATAATAGTTTCTCCTAAAAAAAAGCGAGATGCTTCTATGATCTGGCATGCACAAGATGTTATGTATTTGCTTCTTAGCTCAAAGAAAAAATATTCCACTACAGGAAGACCCATGTCCCTTTTGTAATTTTGGTTCAGAAACAACATCTCATATACTCTTTTAACGTTTCGTTTCTTGGAATTTCTAGAATAGAATAGCAAATTGGTGGGGTCTTTCATGATGTATTCCTCAATCCTTGGACAATCTATTTCACCATCAGCAAGGTTTAGTACGGTAAATCTCAACAAATTAAGGGTGTGGCAAGGATTATTCTATGAGATAGTCTGGCTTGTTTGGCTCAATTAATTTAACTCAAGTAAGGAACAAATTCATCTTTAAGAAAATCTACCCGGATTAATAATATTTTCTTTGTCTATTCTTTCATAAAGTAGCTGCTTAGATCCATTCTTTGAACAATATCTACACTAGTATAGGCGAATATAATTCTCAAACATGTTACTTTATTTTTATTTCCTTTGCTGTGTAACTTTTTCACTAGATGACCAACTTAATATAATCTCTTGATATATATATATTGGATTATATATCCAATATTATAGAGTGTGCATGTTATTTCAATATTAGATTACGTGCATATTATATTGGATTAAAAAATATAATTTTTCTATACACACACACACACACACCTGATTTGAAATATAGGTCCCCCCCTCTTTGATGTTCTATCGTCATATGGTGTCTTTGTTTGTTAACCAAAGCCTTCTTTGCTCTTTCTATGTACTGGCCCGTTCATGTGCTAGTTATCCACTCCACTGTAAATGTAGTGTCTAAACTAGGCTGTCTTCGATGATTATTGGTTTCACTGTTTATCAAGCTTGACAATGCCCCCCAAGTGTGGTGTTGCTTAATTCATCATGAAGGAGCTTAACAAATCCTTCATCTCCTGGATTCTCTCGAGAATCGTTCTTTGATTAGTTGTGTGAATCACCAGCACTCATCAAGAGGTTTTCTAGTGTCGCCCTCATCTTAGATTGCTAATCAGCCATTGACTTGCCTTCAACGCTCGTTCATCTGATTATCTTTCTTTGAACTCCATTGTCCTCAGTTCACCAATTCATCATTTAATCATTTTTTTATTGCCTCCTAGCTGATCTGAATACTGTTTTTTTTCCTTTTTAGGGTCCACTGTATTGCCCCCGACTGCTCAACTTTTTTTTCAAAAAGTGTCGAGAAGTATTGATGTCGCTTATGTCAAGGATTTTGCAAACTCGATCGATACTCTTCTTGCTTGACAATCTTTCTTGTTCGGGAATCAACTCTCATACTTCAAAGATCATGTCTATTTAAATTCAAATTCTTGAAATGAAATTTTTGAAATTCACTTATTTGGTCAAAGGCCAACACACGTCATTCAATATATATAGTTCTTTGATTATCTTGTATTTTGAAAAGAGAAATTGACTCGTCGAAAGATTAAAATGGCTTTTTTCCATGGTTCTTTGTGTTAATTTTAATCTCTGATCCTGGGTATATCTTTTGATAGTCTGTGATGAGGTGACCTTTTTGTGAATTTCAAAAACAAGATGTTAAAGTCAGAACTTAGGCTTTATCAAGAAAGGTTGTTTTTTTTAGCACTTATTTTATTAGCATGCAAAATAACAAGTAACTTAATCCATGAAGCCACGACTTTTATGGAAAAACTCTTCAAGCTTTGAGAGCACCATTTATCGGTTCAAATTGCTTACTTGATTAAAAAGGGCTTGTAAAAGCACGTAATGTAGGCTATGGTTTATGGCTATGAAAGCAAGGAATTTTACAGGCTCAAAATTTGTTTGAGGGCTTCAAAAATGTAGGATCAACACCAATTATTCATCATTTTTCTTTCTCTTGTTGTCTTTGTAGAGAAAACGACATATAACCTTATTAACCTCAAATATCAGAATTCTCTTAACATATGTCAGAATGCAAATCCAACTTTTTCTTTGATGAATAACCAATCTCAATCATCTGATAATATCAGGAGTTTTATCATGGATGCCAAAAGTCATGTTTGCAGCCCAGATTTTTTTTTTGTTATCGACTTTCGACATTTGTTGTGAAACTTCTTTTGTCTTTCCTAAACTTAATAGGTATTCTCCTTCCTTTATCTTTGACCTGCCTTTAAGTGTAGGCAATTTTCTTTTTCTTTTTTTTTTAATGGCTTTCACATAGCCTTTCTCACAATTTTTTTTTAACATGCCCCCAGTCTAGGTCTTCTTTCTTTTAGCTCTCTCTCAAATGTTGGACTTTTGTTCTAAGCCCTCGCTTTCACTTTTATCTTCTCTTATTTGCCCCTAGTGTGGGGTGTGATCCTCGTCAGGGTTTTTTTTGAAAAGAATATTCTATCAGGCTCAAAATGGGATTGCAAATGATATATTTCCAGTATTGTGAAATGATAAAACAAAGATGGCCTTTTCTCATTTCAAGCAAGGACGGTGTGAACCGATAAATTTTGACCTTGTCCACTGTAATGATTTGGACTTGCAAGAACCTTGATTCGCGAGTCCATAACTACTGAACCCATTACATATCATTATGCATACTGCTAAAACTTAGCTACATGGTGGGTGATTCAGTTTCATGTGTGAGCTCAAAATTTATCTTAATTGCATGTTGGAGTTTGATCAAAATATTTTGTCAAAAATTAAATGCTAAACATCTCCTGACTTTAGGAAAACAAAGAGATAAATAAAAGACATGTTTCGTTAAAGAATGAGATGTGATCCCAAAACAAAATGCAAAATGACAAAATTCCATAACAATATAATTGACAATTCATTGCCATTCTTAGACCAGCTTTCTTAGCAAGCATTTTCAATCACTTGTCATTATGAAGATGTTCGGGGGACAATATAGCCAATGACATCACCTTTCACAAACTCAACTTGCCTCTTGCTCATCCACCTCCAGAGTCATCTCTCATCATTGTTCTGTAATCGATGATAGAACCTTCAATCTTTCCCCTCTTTATAGCTTGTTCAATTCTTTGAGCAATCCACACCACTTCACGGAAATGTTGAGCCGAGCTTCCTATTAAATGCGCATAATAAGGGAATTGAAAGGTGTTGGCAAACAACATCACTATTTCTGTATCTATCAGTGGAGGTTGAACATATGTTGGCATACGCGCACAGATGGCGAGATAAGGCAACATATCTTCAACCTCCACTGATAGATACAGAAATGGTGATGTTGTTTGCCAACACCTTTCAATCCCCTTATTATGAGCATTTAATAGGAAGCTCAGCTCAACATTTCCATGAAGTTGTGAGGATTGCTGAAAGAATTGAACAAGCTATGAAGAGGGGAAAGATTGAAGGTTCTACCATGGATTCCAGAACAATGATGAGAGATTACTCTGGAGGTGGATGAGCAAGAGGCAAGTTAAGTTTGTAAAAGGTGATGTCATTGGCTATATTATCCCCCGAACATCTTCAGAATGACAAGTGATCGAAAATGCTTGCTAAGAAAACTGGTCCATGAATGGCGATGAATTGTCAATTATATTGTTATGGAATTGTGTCATTTTGCATTTTGTTTTGGGATCACATCTCATTCTTTAACAAAACATGTTTTTTATTTGTCTCTTTGTTGTTCTGAAGTTAGGAGATGTTTAGCATTTCATTTTTGACAAAATATTTAGATCAAACTCCAACATGCAATTAAGGCTAATCAACCTAGAAAGATTAAAAGTATTTTGATTTCAGAAATAACTCGACGCTTGTTAAAATGATATGGGGTGACCAAACAAATTTTGAGCTCACACATGAAACTAAATCACCCACCATGTAGCTAAGTTTTAGCAGTATGCATGATGATATGTAATGAATTCAGTAGTTATGGACTCGCGAATCAAGGTTCTTGCAAGTCCAAATCATTACACTGGACGAGGTCAAAATTTATCAGTTCACACCGTTCTTGCTTGAAATGAGAAAAGGTCATCTTTGTTTTATCCTTTCGCAATACTGGAAATATATCATTTGCAATCCCATTTTGAGCCTGATAGAATATTCTTTTCAAAAGAAACCCTGACAAGGATCACACCCCACACTGGGGGCAAATAAGAGAAGACAAAAGTGAAAGGAAAGGCTTAGAATAAAAGTCCAACATTTGAGAGAGAGATAAAAGAAAGAAGACTTAGACTAGGGGCATGTTAAAAAAAAAACAAACTGTGAGAAAGGCTATGTGAAAGCCATTAAAAAAAAGAAAAAAAAAAGAAGAAAATTGCTTACACTTAAAGGCAGGTCAAAGATAAAGGAAGGAGAATGTCTATTAAGTTTAGGAAAGACAAAAGAAGTTTCACAACAAATGTCGAAAGTAAAAAAAAAAAAATCTGGGCTATAAACATGACTTTTGGCATCCATGATAAAACTCCTGATGTTAACAGATGATTGAGATTGGTTATTCATCAAAGAAAAAGTTGGATTTGCATTCTGACATATATTAAGAGAATTCTGATATTTGAGGTTAATAAGGTTATATGTCGTTTTCTTTATAAACACAATAAGAGAAAGAGAAATGATGAATAATTGATGTTGATCCTAGGTTTTTGAAGCTCTCAAACACCTTTTGAGCCTGTAAAATTCCTTTCTTTCATATCCATAAACCATAGCCTACATTACGTGCTTTTTAAAAGCCCTTTTTAATCAAGTAAGCGATTTGAACCGATAAATGACACTCTCAAAGCTTGAAGAGTTTTTCCATAAGAGTCGTGGCTTCATGTTTTAAGTTACTTGTTATTATGCATGCTGATAAAATAAGTGCTTAAAAAAAAACACCTTTCTTGATAAAAGCCCGAGTTCTGACTTGAGCATCTTGTTTCTTGAAATTCACAGAAGGTCACCTCATCACAGACCATCAAATGATATACCCAAGATCAGAGATTAAAATTGACATAAAGAACCATGGAAAAAAGCCATTTTAATCTTTTGATGAGTCAATTTCTGTTTTCAAAATACAAGATAATCAAAGGACTAATGTATTGAATGATGTATGTTGGGCCTTTGACCAAAGAAACTTGAATTTCAAAAATACTTGAAAAAAAAACTGACATCTCTCTGATTTCATTTCAACAATTAGACTTTGAAATAGACATGATCTTTGAAATATGAGAGTTGATTCCCGAACAAAAAAAAGATTGTCAAACAAAAAGAGCACCAATCGAGTTTGTAAAATCTTGACAGAAGTGACATCAATACTTCTCGACACTTCTTAAAAACTTGAGCAGCTGGGGGCAATACAGTGGACTTGAGAAGGAAAAACAAGCAGTATTCAGATCACCTAGGGGGAATAAAAAAATGATGATTAAATGATGAAGATGTGAAGTTGACGACAATGGTGTTGAAAGGAAGATAATCAGATGAATGAGCACTAGAGGCAAGTCAATGGATGATTAGCAATTTAAAAATGAGGACAACACTAGAAAACCTCTTGATGAGTGCTGGTAGGATGCACACAGCTAATCAAAGAACGATTCTCGAAAGAATCCAGGGGATGAAATGATTTGTTGAGCTCCTTCATGATGAATTAAGCAACACCACACTTGAGGGGCATTGTCAAGCTTGATAAACAGTGAAACCAGTAATCATCGAAGACAACCTAGGATAGGCGCTGCATTTACAATGGAGTGGATGACTAGCACATGAACGGGCCAGTACATGGAAAGAGTAAAGAAGGCTTTGGTTAGCAAACAAAGGCACCTTATGACGATGGAACATTAAAAAGGGGGGACCTATATTTCAAATCAGGTAAGGATGCATGCATGTCATCTAACCTCAAAGCATTGCACACATATTTTTATTTGTTATAGGAACATCCTCAAAAAAAAGAGAAAAAAAAAAGAATCATTGAGCTGATGATAACAGAGAATCATGTTTGTGACCCTGGAACGGAAAGAAAAGTGAGAAGAACCCTACCATTAGGAAATTTTCAAAAAAAGAAAGAAAGAAAGAAAGAAAAAACCAATATGAGTGTAAGGGCAGGTCGCCCAAGAAAATAGACCATGTGAGTGTGTGGGTCGGTCGCCCCTGAAAATAGACCAGGATGAGCATGTGTGGGTAGGTCGCCCGTGAAAATAGATCAGTGTGAGTGAAAGGGCAGGTCGCCCATGAAAATAGACCATGTGGGCCGGTCGCCCCTGAAAATAGACCAGGATGAAGTGTGGGCAGGTCGCCCCTGAAAATAGACCAGGATGAGCATGTGTGGGTAGGTCGCTCGTGAAAATAGAATAGTGTGAGTGGAAGGGCAGGTCGCCCATGAAAATAGACCATGTGGGCCGGTCGCCCTTGAAAATAGACCAGGATGAGCATGTGTGGGTAGGTCGCCCGTGAAAATAAACCATGTGGGTCGGTCGCCCCTGAAAATAGACCAGGATGAGCATGTGTGGGTAGGTCGCCCGTGAAAATAGATCAGTATGAGTGGAAGGGCAGGTCGCCCATGAAAATAGACCATGTGGGCCGGTCGCCCCTGAAAATAGACCTGGATGAGCATGTGTGGGTAGGTCGCCCGTGAAAATAGATCAATGTGAGTGGAAGGGCAGGTCGCCCATGAAGTTAGACAACGATGAACATGTGTGGGCAGGTCGCCCATGAAAATAGACCAGTGTGAGTGTGTGGGTCGGTCACCCCTGAAAATAGACCAGGATGATCATGTGTGGGCAGGTCGCCCGTGAAAATAGACCACTATGAGTTTGAGGGTAGGTTGCCCATGAAAATAAACCGAGTGAGTGTGTGTGGGTAGGTCACCCGTGAAAGTAGACCAATTTTCATCAAAAAGGACATATCGCCCAAGATAATGAGATCATTTTCTTTTTCTTTTTCTTTACTAGCTTACTATGCAAGACATTGATGATGTTTTGCTTCGTAAGCATTGTAAAGAGGGGGCATCTGTTGTTACCCATTTTTGGGTTCCCACAAAAAAAAATGAGAAAATACAAAAAAAATATATCAAAAAATATTCGAAAGAAATCCCAAAAATAATAGGAGCGAGAAAAGGACTGGAATGCTAAAAACAAAAGGGACAAAATTGGTTGAGAAGGTTCAAAAATGCAAAATGTTGAAATTTAACAGTATATTTTTTATTGATAAGAGCCCTGTTGACAAATAAAATTCAAGTTGAGAAAGAAAAGTCTAAAATCAGATGTTTATGGACTTAATTAAATTTTATCTAAGGTTTAATTGAAGTTATGGAGGGTTTGATTACAAGAAAAAATTGATTTTCAAGTCAATTTAAGCTTTTATTGGAAGAAATTAAAGTTCTGGGGTTTAATTATAATTTTGAAGAGTTGATTTGGTCAAATCATATGGTTAATTGCATAATTATTGAAGTTTGGTGGTCAATTACGGACCTAATTGAAACAATCCAAAACCAAGGACTAAATTAGAAAAGGCGTTAAAATCAAGGGGTCTAATTACAATTTTTCCGAGGGTTTGATTACAAAATTACAAAAAACATCCAATGACCAAATCAGAAATATGCATTTTGAATCAGCAAACGGCGCCGTTTCATTAAGAATTGCGCGCACTGTTCATGGTCTTCTTCAAAAGGAAAGAAACGGCTGGAAATAAAGAAACAGGGAAGCGTTTTTGCAGAGATAGCGGAGCTGTTTCAGGGGAGCATGTCTCACGCGGCCATTACCATATGCATGCCATAACGCACGCATCCTCTGGCTATAAAATCCAGAAGAAGGACCGAGCAGAGAGGGGAGAAGAGGGAGACGAAAACAGAGGAGAGGGTGAGCATAAGAAACGAAAAAGCAGAGAAAAAGAAAAGACGAAACAGAGAGAACACAGGAGAGAAAGAGAAGAGGAAGGGGGCACGACCTTATACGTAAGACGTATTCCGGATATTAAATGCTTTTGTTAGTGTTAGAACGGTCATGTTTTACCCGATAAGACAAGGATCTCCTTACCGAGGAGGACTTTTCTTAAACCATAGACGAACCCACAACTAGAAAACACGACAAGACCTTAGATTTTATCAGAAAATAAAACAATGCAGCTTACCTTAGGTAGGGCGTATTTGGGGTGCTAATAGCTTCCTTTAACGCAACCAGTCCCCGTACCCGATCTCTGAGACCAATTAGGGTTCCTAGTGACCAAAATACTAGGTGGCGACTCCCATTCCATTTTTCCATTAATAAAAGATAAGAATTCCTTGTCTCCACACATTTGCCACACACTAGATAGAATTTGAGGGTGGATGTTTTCGCCGCAACGCTGCCCACGTGCGACATAGAGGAATAGTAGCCGTGAAACATTCCCCATAATTGAAGCAATCTGCTGTTTTTGTTGCTGAAATGGCTCTACTGTTTGCTGAAATGGCTATGAAGAAAGGTGATGAAATAGTACTCTGAAACAATGTCGTCTTCCTATCAAAATGGATATTTCTGATTTGGTCTTTGGATGTTCTTACAATTTTGCAATCAAGCCCTCTGGATAAATTGTAATTGGATCCCTTGATTTTAGTGCCTTTTCCAGTTTGGTCCTTTATTTCAGATTGTTTGAATCAAGTCCCTAATTGACCACCAAATTTCAATAATTATGCAATTAAGCCCCTGCTTCTACGCCTTTCATCATTGTGCTTAACAACTCCACCTACACCAACTCTCTTTGGTGTCTTCGCCTTTCATCATAGGCGGTCGCCTTTTATCACAGGCGTTTGCACCCCCTCAATTAGGTGCCTCTACAACAGCTCTTTTTCCATCCTTGCATGCATTGGAACGGTCTTCGCCTGTTGTACAAACTTTAACAGTCTCTGCTCTGAGCTTCATCTGGGAACACTTCTTCTCCTTGCACCTATTGTCTCATTTCAGTACCTCGTTGGATCTTACGGGTACTCCTGCACAATCTCCGTGTGCCCTCGTGCAATTTTTGTTCTCCAGATTTCTCCCTATTCCTTGCTTATGTTTGACAACAGCTCATCCTGTCACAACACCTATCCAAGTCAAAATAGGGTGCTAATCTTAATCCCCTTGCTGTATTTCTCTTCCATTATCAAGGTCTTCATCAATTCTCTTCTCGAGAAATCACAGTCACAGAATCTAACTTCTTTGGAGAAATCACCACTTCATCAGATCCTTGAACATATGGAACCCAACTGTTCCTTTGTGCCGTCGTCTTGCTAGTCTTCAACCGTTTCATTACAAACTGCTATATATATGAAAATAGTACCGTATGGATAATCCTTCCACTAAGAAAGTTCCCAGGAAAGATTGGAGGGGTCACACTGGTCCCGCTTAAAACCCAATCTCCTAGCCAGAACTTCTTAGGCCATATCTATCCGTCGTACTGTCTTTCCGTATATACAATCATTTGCTAGCTTTGTTGCGGCTTTCCTTTGCAAGTGATCTGGAATATACTGGTTTAATACTTGATTTCTTAACATCTGGTGAGACTATCAGTGCTTAGATTCGTCAACATTGATCTTTCTCAATTTTCACTCTACACCTCTAATTGTCCACATAATTGGGTGTCTAGAGTGTCCCAATTTTGCCTTTCTTTAAGGCAATTAAAATTCTCACTAATCAATTCAGCACATGTAATTGGGTAAACATATGAGTCTTCTTCTTCTTCTTCATCTCCATCGACCACCGTGATGACCTTCAGATGCCTCTTGATCGGGCAATCTCTCTTTAATAATTCACCACCACCACTTTCGGTCATAAATCTCAATGATCGGACCATACCATTGCATCCGGAATGATCAAATTAGCTGGAAACAAGTCTAAAATCATCCAAATCGCATTTCAGATAGCTAGAATTTGATCAAAACAATTCTGGCCTGATGAGTGGCCCAGATTCAATCTCAGATCCGGTTGCACGTAGGATCAGCTACACTGGATCCTGTTACTTGGCTCGAGCCTTGACTCGGCTCCAAAATGGCTTGGCTTAGCTCGGCTCGCAGCTGATGACGTGGAATGTGGGTCCCAATGTGCCGACGTGTCAGCTGACTCACTACCAGAAAACCGGAGAAAAGCAATGGAATTACCGACGGAAATAATTCCGTCTCCAAATCTGTCGGTATATACCGACGGATTTATTCTGTCGGTACTTCCGTCGGTATATACCGACGGAATTTCCGACGGTATATACAGACAGTTTTGTCGACGGAGTATACAGTTCGTCTGGAAATACGCAACGGCATGGTGACGTCAGCCGATTTTACCAACAGAAATTACCGAGGGATTCAAACTGAGATAGCCGTATAGTGACGTGGCGCTTTCACCGACGGCATCACCGACGGAATACTTTCGTCGGTGATTCCGTCGGAAAAAACCATTATATACCCCCATCTGCCGACACTCTCTTCCTCTGTTTCTCCTTCTTCTTCTTTCCCATCCCACCTCTCCTCTCCCAAACTGCAGCCAAACACCCATCCCAAACTCTCCACTATTCTCAACACGAGCACTCAAGTTTCTTATATCTTGTACGTGGTCACAATATCCGTTTCTTGTAGATTTTATCATTTTTTTGTAAG
>Ga0325401_1001528_pt1 | contig 19645 bp, 19 predicted proteins | sample PopdelMetagenome_FD_205666 | JGI IMG/M metagenome (GOLD analysis project Ga0325401, IMG submission 205666) | Populus deltoides microbial communities from Bellville, Georgia, United States - Xylem-PdKOR-R2 | ecosystem: Host-associated > Plants > Phyllosphere > Stem > Wood/Secondary xylem | place... | reverse complement strand
CCGCCGCGCAGCACCACGCTGCCGACGCCGCAGAGCGCGCTGACGAAGGAGAGCGCGATCCAGGCGAAGAGCGGCACGAAGAGCGCCAGCACGATCACGCCCGGCGACCAGACGGAGGAGAGGTCGAGGGCGAGCGCCATCTCCCGCGCGCCGGTCGCCGTCAGCGCCGCGGCCGCGCCGAAGACGCCCGCGCGGCGCAGCAGCATCCCGCGCGGCGCGGTCGGGGGCGCCGGAGCGCGTCCCGGGGCGGCGCGGAAGTCCTGCTCCGGCATGTCCAGCGGGGCCTCCGCCGGCATGGCGGGGAGGCCGCCGGGGATGGCGCTCACGGTGTCCAGCGGAACAGCCAGGTCTCCGTCAGCGGTCCCTGATCATCCTTCATCCGCGCCCAGAGCTCCACCAGCCGCTCGTTGCCGGGCACGAGCTCGAAATGCGCGCGCCAGCCGCCCGTCTCGGGGTTGCGCTGCACCACCGCGTTCTCGATCCGCCCGACGCTCGCCGTGACCTGCAACTCGGGCACCCTGCCCTCCGGCAGCGCCGCCAGCCGGCCGCCACTGGCCTCCAGCACGAAGAGGCGCACCCCCTGCGCGGCGGGCTTGGCACCCTGGCGCGAGGAGAAGAACTGCGCCGGCGCGGGCCGGCCACCGCCCCCGAAGGCGGCGGCGCCGGCCCAGTGCAGGCGGTAGACGTAGCTGTACTCCTGCCCCGGCCGCAGCGGTGCCTTCGGGCGCCAGAAGGCGGCGATGTTGTCGTGGATCTCCTCGCGGGTCGGGATCTCCACCAGGTGCACCGCGCCCTCGCCCCAGTCGCCGATCGGCTCGACCCAGGCGCCCGGACGCTTCTCGTAGCGGGCCTCCAGGTCCTCGTAGTCGGGGAAGCTGCGGCGGCGCTGCATGAGGCCGAAGCCGCGCGGGTTGGCGTCCGCGAAGACGCTCACCTGCAACTCCCGCGGGTTGGCCAGGGGCCGCCACACCGCCTCGCCCTGGCCGGTCGAGAGCATCAGGCCGTCGGAATCGTGCACGCCGGGGCGGAAATCGTCCTCCCCCGCGCGGTCGAGCGGGGAGAGGAGGAACATGCTCGTCAGCGGCGCGATCCCGGCCGTCGGCATCTCGACCCGGGGGTAGAGGCGGGACTCGACGTCGAAGACCGTGTCCTCGCCCGGGCGGACCGTCATGCGGAAGGCGCCCGTGGTGCTCGGGCTGTCGAGCAGGGCGTGCACCACGATGGAGTTGCCGCCGCGCTGCGGCCGCTGGAGCCAGAAGGCGCGGAAGAGGGGAAACTCCTCGCCGGAGCGCTCCGCCGTCGCGATCGCCAGGCCGCGGGCCGACAGGCCGTAGACATGGCCCTTGCCGATCGCCCGGAAGTAGGAGGCGCCGACGAAGGCCGCCACCTCGTCGAAGTGGTCCGCGCGGTTCATCGGGTTGGTCAGCCGGAACCCGGCGAAGCCGAGGTCGCCGGCCGGCGCCCCGCCCACCGCCGACAGGGTGAAGGCCGACGGGTCGTAGGGGATCGGCGCCGCCTTGCCGTCCGCCACCTCGTACAGCTCGACCTTCTGCTTGAACAGGAAGCCGCGGTGGAACGGCTGCATCTGGAACGGCAGCCCCGCGTCCCGCCACAGGGCGCGGGCCGCGTCGTAGCGGATGGTGCGGTAGGCGTCGTAGCCGATGTCGGCCAGCCCGCCCGGCAGCCGCTCCTCCGGGGCCGCGTAGGGTCTGGCGGCCAGCTCCCGCGCGATGCGGCGGACGGTGGTGTCGTCGAAGTCCCGCGCGGGATCGTCCGCGGCCTCCGCGTCGTCCGAGAGGGTGCCCGGTATGCGGGGCGTCAGCCCGGCCATGGCCAGGCCGGCGAGGATGGCGCGGCGGTTCAAGCGTCTCTCCAGCAAGGCGGCCTCGCGGCCCGAGGTGCGGGGTCTAGGGCATCTGACCCCCCTGCGTCCCGGCCGCCGAAGCTTAGGCGACGAGGGTTGACGAAGGGGTGAACGACACGGTGGCGGTCCCGGTGGGAACGGGGGAGGCGGGGATGGTTTCACCGCGCCGTCCGATGTAGGCCGGGCGTGTCCCGGCCGACACGGCGTTCGAGGTGCCCCGGCCGCATGGCCTTCCTGCAAGCCCTCCCCCTCATCCTTCTTCTGTCCCTGCTCGCCTCCGGCCGGGTGGCGCCGGTGCCCGCCTGCGCCGCGGCGATCGTCCTCGCGTTGCCGGGCATCGCCGCCACGCTGCCCGGCGACCTGCCGCTGGCCCGGTTCCTGGGGGAGGAGACGGCGCGCGCCCTGTTCCTCGGGGTGCAGCCGGTCGTCATCCTGGCGGGGGGCCTGCTGTTCTCCCTTCTCGCGGCGCCCCGCGCCGCCGCGGCCCCCGCCACGCCGCGGCGCGCCTACCTGGCGATGCTGTCCGGCTGCTTCGTGGAGACGGTGACGGGCTTCGGCGTCGGGGCCGTCTTCACCCTCGGCGCCGCCCGCGGGATGGGGCTGGGCGGTACGGCGGCGGGGGTGATGGCGCTGATGAGCCTCTGCCTCGCGGCCTGGGGCGGGCTCGGGCCCGGCCTCGCCCTCGGCGCGGCGGTCGCGGGGCGGCCGGTGGCGGAGGTCTCCCTCGTCACCGCCCTGCCCCACGCGGCCTGGATGCTCGTCCTCCCGCCCGTGCTGTGGGGCGCGCTGGGACGCGCGGGCCTGCCCGTGCCGGGCCGGGAGAGGCTGGCCCAGGCCGGGATGCAGGTGGCGGTGTCGGCTCTCGTCCTCCTCAACGCCTTGTTCCTGCCTCCGGAGGTGGTGGGCGTCGTCGCGGCCGGGGTGGTCCTGCTGCCCGCCCTGTGGCGCGCGGCCCCGCCGCGCGGGGCGGCAGCGTGGCGGCGCGCCCTCGCGGCGATCGGCCCGTGGGCCCTCCTCACCGCGGCACTGCTGCTCGCGCGGTCCTGGCAGGGCGCGCCCGCCTGGAGACCCTTCGACGGGCTGCCAGGGGTGCCGGTCACCCATGTCGGGATCGTCATATGGGGGGTGTCCCTCCTCATCCTGGCAGGGCGGGCGGACGCGCCGGAGCGGCTGGCGGAGACGGCACGGCGGATGCGGCGTCCCGGCGCGGCCATGCTGCTCTACGTGCTGCTCGGTCGGCTGCTGGCGGGGTCGGGGGTGGCCGCGGCGCTCGCGGCGGCGATCGCGGGCGTGCTCGGCCCGCTGGCGCCCTACGCCGTGCCGCCCCTCGGGCTCCTCGCCGGCGCCGTCACGGGCAGCAACGTCGGATCGGCCTCCGCCCTCATGTCCGTCCAGGCGGGGCTCGGGGCCGCCGCCGGCCTGCCGCCCTGGCTGGCGCCGGGGCTGCACAACTACGCGGGGGCGATCGGGGCCGGGTACTCCTTCGCCATGACCGCCATGGTCTGCGGCCTCCTGGCGGACGGCACGCGGCCGGCGGACCTCTGGCGGGCCGCCCTGCCGCTGATCCTCTCGGCGCTGCTGATCGGCCTCGCGGCGGTGGCGGCGCTGCCGGTGATCGCGCCGGCGCTGGCGCCGCGGCTGCCGACGACGTAAGCGCGAGCGCCATGAGCGCCCGCGCCGCCCGTCTCCACCTCTCCGCCGACCCCGTGCTCGGGCCCGTCGTGGCCCAGGTCGGCGCGATGCGGCTGAAGCCCGTGCGGGACCGGGAGCCCTACGAGGCGCTCGTGCGCGCCATCGCCCACCAGCAGGTCCATGGCCGCGCCGCGGAGGCGATGCTCAACCGGCTGATCGCGCTTGTCCCGGAGCATCCCTTCCCCACGGCGGAGCGGGTGCTGGCCCTGCCCGACGGCGCGCTGCGCGCCTGCGGCTTCTCGGGCGCGAAGGGCGCGGCCATCCTCGACATCGCGCAGAAGTCGGCGGCCGGCTGGGTGCCGACGCGCCGCGCCGCCGCGCGGCTGGCGGACGAGGCGCTGATCGAGCGGCTCGTCGCCCTGCGGGGCGTCGGGCGCTGGACGGTCGAGATGCTGCTCATCTTCACCCTCGGCCGGCCGGATATCCTTCCGGTGGACGATTTCGGGGTGCGGGAGGGCTATCGCGTCGCGGCGGGGCTCGACGCGCAGCCGAGGCCGAGGGAACTGGCCGCGATCGGGGCGCGCTGGGCGCCCCACCGATCGGCCGCGGCGTGGTACCTCTGGCGCGCCGCCGACCTGAGCAAGGTCGGCGGCTTCAAGGCGCCGGCAGCGATCTGAGTCGCTACTCGGCGAGCACCTTGTCGATCGTGATCGGGAGCTGGCGGACACGCTTGCCCGTGGCATGGAACAGCGCGTTGGCGATGGCCGCCGCCGTGCCGCAGATGCCGATCTCGCCCAGCCCCTTCACGCCGATCGGGCTGGTGAGATTGTCCTTCTCCTCGACGAAGATGACGTCGATGTTCTCGACGTCCGCGTTCACCGGCAGGTGGTACTCGGCCAGGTTGTGGTTCATGAAGCGGCCGAGGTTGTGGTCGGTCATGCTCTCCTCGTGCAGCGCCATGCCGATGCCGAAGACGACGCCGCCCATGATCTGCGAGCGCGCGGTCTTGGGGTTCAGGATGCGGCCGGCGGCCACGGCATCGACCACGCGGGTCACGCGGATCTGGCCGAGCTCCTCGTCCACGCGCACCTCCACGAAGACGGCGGAATGCGTATAGGAGGCGTACCGGGCCTGGGTGATCTTGCTCGGGCTCGCGGTCTCCTCCGCCTCGATCCGGTCCACCCCGCCGGCGCGCATGGCCTCGGCGATGCTGACGGAGCGGGACGGGTCGGAGATGAGGGCGATCCGCTCGTCGCGGAAAGCGACCTCGTTCACCTTGGCGCCGCCGAGCGGCGAGTCGTTGATGCCCTTGGCGTGGTTGAACAGCTTCTCGCGCACCGCGTGGCAGGCCAGCTCCACCGCGGTGCCGGCGGAGGCGGCGCCCCAGGAGCCGCCCTCCACGGGCGACATCGGCAGGTCGGAGTCGCCGACCAGCGCCGTCACCTTCTCCATCGGCAGGCCGAGGGCGTCGGCGGCGATCTGCGTCAGGATGGTGTAGGTGCCGGTGCCGATGTCGGCGGTGGCGGTGCCGACCTCCAGCCGGCCATCGGCGGTGAGGATGGCGCGGGCGGAGGTCTTCATCATGTTGGCCTCCCACATGCCGGTGGCCATGCCCCAGCCGATCAGCTCGCGGCCCTCCCTCATGGAGCGGGGCTCGGGGTTGCGGCGCGCCCAGCCGAAGCGCTCGGCGCCGAGCTGGTAGGCGGCGCGCAGCTCCTTGCTCGTGAAGGGCTTGCCCTCGCCCTCGTCGACCTCGGCGTAGTTCTTCAGGCGAAGCTGCACCGGATCGATGCCGAGCTTGTGGGAGAGCTCGTCGAGCGCCGATTCGAGGGCGAAGAGCCCGGTCGGCGAGCCCGGCGCGCGCATGTCGGCCGGGGTGTAGGTGTCGAGCTTGGCGAGCTTGTAGGTCGTCGTCACGTTCTCACAGTGGTAGAGCATGGCGGACCAGTTGACCGTCGCCTCCTGGTAGTCCTCGAAGTGGGAGGTGTTCTGGATCAGGTCGTGGCGGATGGACTGAAGCGTCGCGTCCTCGTTCGCCGCGACCGAGAAGCTCTGCAGCCCGTCCGGGCGGAAGCCGAAGGTGAACATCTGGTCGCGCGTCAGCACCACCCGGACCGAACGCCGCAGCTCCAGCGTCGCCATGACGGCGAGGAAGAGCTGGTACTGCGGACGCAGCCCCGATCCGAAGGCGCCGCCGATGAAGGGCGCCACCACGCGCACGTCGCCCTTGGACAGGCCGAAAACGTTCGTGATGTAGGCCTGGCTGTTCTGCGCGCCCTGGATCTTGTCGTGGACGGTGATCTTGCCGTCGCCCTCCCACACCACGGTCGTGGCGTGCGGCTCCATCGGGTTGTGGTGCTCCATGGCGATGCGGTACTCGCCCTCCACCTTCACCGGCGCGGCGGCGAAGGCGGTTTCGGAATCGCCGCGCGGGTTCGGCGGGGGCCGGATGCCGGAGCGCTTCTTCGGCGGGACGTAGGCCTTCTCCCGCACCTTCTCCAGGTCGGTCTCGTGCCGCTCCGGCGCGTAGGTCACGCGCACGAGGGAGGCGGCGTAGCGGGCGATCTCGAAGTCCTCGGCGACCACGAGCGCGATCGGCTGGCCGCTGTAGACGATGGTCTCGTCGTAGAGGGCGCGGAACGGCGTGCCGGGCGGCGCCACCTCGTCCTGGTACTTGCTGCCGCGCCAGGCGGTGCGGGGGCGGTTCTCGTGGGTGAAGACCTGGATGACGCCCGGCACCGCGAGGGCGGCGGTGACGTCGATCGTCCGGATCTTCCCCCTGGCGATGGCGCTGGAGACGATGTAGCCCTGGGCGAGATCGGGGGCGGTGAACTCGGCGGCGTAGGTTGCCGCGCCCGTCACCTTCTTGCGCCCGTCGACGCGGCTGCGGGGCTGTCCGACATGGGTGATGTGCATGGGGTTCGCGCCCTTCCCTACTGAATGCGCTTGTCGGTCTGGGACTGCGGCGTACCGGCCGCGGCCTGGGAGAGAGCGCGGATCACCGCGCGGCGGGCGAGGTCGATCTTGAAGGCGTTGTGCTCCAGGCCGACGGCGCCCTGCAGGACGCGGTCCGCGGCGGCGGCGAAGGCCTCGCGGCCCGGCGCGCTGCCGCGCAGCAGCGCCTCCGCCTCCGGCACGCGCCAGGGCTTGTGGGCGACCCCGCCGAGGGCGAACCGGGCCTCGCCGATCGTGTCGCCGTCCATCTCCAGCGCCGCGGCGACGGAGACGAGGGCGAAGGCGTAGGAGAGGCGGTCGCGCAGCTTGAGGTAGGTGTAGTGGGTCGTGAAGCGCGGCTCCGGCAGCTCGACGCCGAGGATGATCTCGTCGTGGCCGAGGGTCGTGTCCCGTTCCGGCGCGTCGCCCGGGAGGCGGTGGAACTCCGCGATCGGGACGCTGCGCTCGCCGTTCGGCCCCGCGACCTTCACCACGGCCTCCAGGGCGGCCATGGCGACGTTCATGTCGGAGGGATTGGTGGCGACGCAGGCCTCGGAGGTGCCGAGGATGGCGTGGATGCGGTTCAGGCCGGTTTTCGCGGGGCAGCCCGAACCGGGCTCGCGCTTGTTGCAGGGCGTGGCGGAGTCGTAGAAGTAGTAGCAGCGCGTGCGTTGCAGCAGGTTGCCGCCCGTCGTGGCCGCGTTCCGCAACTGGGGGGAGGCACCGGCCAGCAGGGTGGTGGCGAGGAGCGGGTAGCGCTCCTTCACCCGCTCGTCGTAGGCGGCGGCGGTGTTGCTCACCAGCGCGCCGATCCGCAGCCCGCCGTCGGCGGTCTCCTCGATCTCCTTCAAGCCGGGCAGGCGGGAGAGATCGACGACGTGGGTCGGCCGCTCCACGTTGTACTTCATCAGGTCGACGAGGTTCGTGCCGCCGGCGATGAACTTGGCCGCCGGATTGGTCGAGACCTCGCGCACCGCCTCGGCGACGCTGCCCGGACGGGCGTAGGAGAAGCGGTTCACCGGGCGGTCCCCCGCGCCATCACGTCCTCGATCGCGTCGACGATGTTGGTGTAGGCGCCGCAGCGGCAGAGATTGCCCGACATGTGCTCGCGGATCTCCTCCCGGGTGCGGGCATGGCCCTCCTGCACCAGGGCGACGGCGGAGCAGATCTGGCCCGGGGTACAGTAGCCGCACTGGAAGGCGTCGTGCTCGACGAAGGCCTCCTGCATCGGGTGCAGCTCCCCGTCGGGGCTGGCGAGGCCCTCGATCGTCGTGACCGCCGCGCCGTCCTTCGTGACGGCGAGGGTCAGGCACGAGTTCATCCGCTGGCCGTCGATCAGCACGGTGCAGGCCCCGCACTGGCCGTGGTCGCAGCCCTTCTTCGTGCCGTAGAGGCCCATATCCTCCCGGAGGAGGTCGAGCAGCGTCGTCCAGGGCCGGACGTGGAGCGAGCGGCGCTGCCCGTTGACGGTGAGGGTGATGTCGATCTCGTCGGGAAGCCCGTCGGGGGTGCCGCGGTCGGGCGCGAAGCCCTGGCGGGTCGGAAGGTCCAGCTCGGCCACGGGTCGCTCCTGCTTCGGCACACAGGGGACCACCCGAGGGCTGCCGTGTCCCGCACGGCCACGAGGGACGTCCGATCCTGACCGCCCCCACCGGAGTCCCTGTTTCGTGAGTCGGAAACGTGCCGGCGTGGGGTGGGGTTGCGGCGGACGGCCCTAGCCCGTCCGGCGGCCGAGATCGGCGCCGACGAAGGCGCCCGTCCGCTCGTAGTGCTGCGCCAGCAGCGCGATCGCCGCGTCGGCGTCCCGGTCGAGCGCGGCGCGGCTGATGGCCGCGTGCTCGGCGGCGACGTCCCGGTCCGGGTAGGAAAGGGTGTTGGCGGCCGCGCGGTAGCGCCGCGCCTCCTCCCGCAGCCGGTCGCAGAAGGCGAGGAGCTGCGGCGCGCCGCAGGCCGCGAGCAGCGCGTGGTGGAAGTCCCGGTGGCCGTCCTCCCATTCCGGGTTGGCGGCGAAGCGGTGCGGGTCGAGGGAGCGCGCGAGGCGCGTCAGGCGATGGCCGGCGAGGACGACGGCGTCCTCCCAGGCCGCGTCGCCGCGCCGGATCGACTCCCGCAGCGCCGCCCCCTCGACGAGGACGCGGCTGCGGATGAGGGCGGCGAGCTGGCCGGGCGCGGCGGCGGCGACGCGGAAGCCGCGGTGCTCCAGGCGGTCGGCCAGCCCCTCGGCCGCGAGCTTGGACAGGGCCTCCCGCACCGGGGAGGCGCCGGCGCCGTAGCTGCCGGCCAGATCGCGCAGCTTCAGCTTCGAGCCCGGCGGCAGGCGGCCGGAGAGGATGTCCTCCCGCAGCCGGCGGTGGACGGTAGTGGCGAGGGTGGGGTCGCGCCCATCCGGGAGGGTGATGGCCTCGGGCATCGCGGCCATCTTCGGCAATCCCGGCGGGCCGTCCACCGTTTTCCGATCATCGTGCTTGACCGCGGGGGAATTTCGACAAAATCTCCCCTCCCGTCCGAGAGAGGTGTGGCCGCGTGCGACTGATCGCGTTCGAGCAGGAGGGCCGTCCGGCCCTGGGTGTCCGTCTGGGCGAGGAGGTCGTGGCGCTGGCGGAGGCCGTGCCCGGCCTGCCTTCCGACTTCAACGAGGCGCTGGCCGCGCTCGATCTGCCGTCCGGCGCGAAGGCGCTGGAGGAGCGGCTCGCCGGCGTGCCGCGCCGGCCGCTGTCCGGGCTGAAGCGACTGCCGGCGGTACCGCGGCCGGGCAAGGTGATCTGCATCGGCCTGAACTACGTGGAGCACGCCAGGGAGGGGGGCAACGCGATCCCGGACTACCCGGCGGTCTTCTTCCGCGGCCCGACCTCGCTCGCGGCGCACGGGCAGGCGCTGCTCCGGCCGAAGGTCTCCGACAAGTTCGACTACGAGGCGGAGCTGGCGATCGTGATCGGGCGGCGGGCCCGGCACCTGACCGAGGCGGGCGCCCTCGGCTGCGTCGCCGGCTACACCTGCATGAACGAGGGGTCGCTGCGCGACTACCAGCGCAAGTCGGCGCAGTGGACGATGGGCAAGAACTTCGAGCAGACCGGGGGGCTCGGCCCCGAGATCGTGACGCCGGACGAGATCCCGCAGGGGCCGAACGCGCTCCGCATCACCTCCCGCGTCAACGGGCGGACGATGCAGGATTCCAACACGTCGGACATGATCTTCCCGGTGCCGCGCATCCTGGCGATCCTGACGGAGGTGATGACGCTGGAGCCGGGCGACGTGATCGCGACCGGCACGCCGAGCGGCGTCGGCTATCCCCGCAAGCCCCCCGTCTTCATGACGCCGGGCGACACGGTGGAGATCGAGATCGAGGGGATCGGCATCCTGTCCAACCCGATCGAGGCCGAGGCCTGACATGACGGCCGCCCGCGCCGGGGCCCGCGCCGGGAGCCGACGCGCGGCGGCGCGGGGCCGGCCGTGACCGACGTCGCCCTCTCCTTCGACAACGGGCCGGAGCCGGAGGCGACGCCCGGCGTGCTGGACGTGCTGCGCGCGCGCGGGCTGCGGGCGACGTTCTTCGTGATCGGGCGCAAGCTCGCCGCGCACCGCGCCCTGGCCGAGCGCGCCCACGCCGAGGGGCACTGGATCGGCAACCACACCTGGACCCACGGCGTCCCGCTCGGGCGCGCGCCCGGGGGCGATGCGGAGACGGAGATCGGGCGGACGCAGGACGCGATCGGCGCGCTGTCACACCCGGACCGGCTGTTCCGGCCGGTGGGCGGCGGCGGCGCGATCGGCCCGCACCTGCTGAGCCCGGCGGCGCGCGCCCACCTGGCGGCCGGGGGGTACAGCTGCGTCCTGTGGAACGCGGTGCCGGGCGACTTCCGTGACCCGGAGGGCTGGCCGGACCGCGCCCTGGCCCTGTGCGACGGAGGGGAGGCGGTGACGCTCGTGCTGCACGACCTGCCGAACGGGGCCATGCGGCACCTGGACCGCTTCCTCGGGCGGCTGACGGAGGCGGGCGCGCGGCTGGTGCAGGATTTCCCCCCGGCCCAGGTCCCGATGCGCCGGGGCGAGGTGACGGGACCGATCGAGCGCTACGTCATGCCGGAAGGGGCCGCCGCGTGATCCGCGCGACGCGACGCGCCCTGGCGGGCCTGCTGGGCGGCCTCGCCGCGCCGGCCCTCGCCCAGGGGGTCGCGCCCGGGGCCTGGCCGAACCGGCCGATCCGCCTCGTCGTGCCCTTCGCGGCGGGGACGACGACGGACATCCTCGGCCGCATCCTGGGGGAGGCGATCGCGCGGGACACCGGGCACCCCGTGGTGGTGGACAACCGCGCCGGGGCCGGCGGCAACGTGGGCGCGCAGGCGGTGGCGCGGTTCCCGGGGGACGGGTACGCGCTGCTGCTCGGCACGAACGGCACGCACGGCATCAACGCGAGCCTCTTCGCCGACCAGGGCTTCGACCCGGTGCGGGACTTCACGCCCGTGGCCGCCTTCGTCTCGACGCCGACGGTGCTCGGGGTGCCGCCGTCGCTCGGGGCGGGCTCGGTCGCGGAGCTGGTCGCGCTGGCGGGTCGGCGGCCGCTCACCCTCGCCTCGGCGGGGAACGGGACGACGGGGCACCTGTCGCAGGCGCTGCTGAACATGCGCGCCGGCATCGCCACGGAGCACGTTCCCTACCGCAACGCCGGGCAGGGCGTGACGGACCTCGTGGCCGGGCGGGTGGACGGGATGTTCTACCACCCGCTGGGCCTGAAGCCGCAGATCGACGCGGGGCAGCTCCGGGCGCTGGCCCATACCGGCCCGCGCCGGATCACCGTGCTGCCCGACCTGCCGACCATGGCCGAGGCGGGGATCACGGATTTCGTGGTGGAGGGCCGCTGGTCGCTCTACGGTCCGGCGGGGCTGCCGGCGGAGGTGGTCGTGCGGCTGAACCGGGCGACCAACGCCCTGCTGGCCGACCCGGCCGCGCTGGCCAACCTCCGCGCCCAGGGGGTGGAGCCGCTCGGCGGCACGCCGGAGGCCCTGGCGGAGGCGACGCGGGCCGAGATCGACAAGTGGCGGCCGGTGATCGCCGCCGCCAACATCAAGCCGGACTGAGGCGCCCGGCGGAGGAACGAAGATGGCCGACCTGAACCAGGACACCGTCACGGACGCCGTGATCGCGCAGATGGCCGACACGCCCGATCCGCGGATGCGGGAGGTGATGGCAGGCCTCGTGCGCCACATGCACGCCTTCGCGCGCGAGGTGAAGCTGACGCCCACGGAATGGCTCGGCGCGATCGACTTCCTCACCCGCACGGGGCAGGCCTGCACGCCGTACCGGCAGGAGTTCATCCTGCTGTCGGACGCGCTCGGCCTGTCCCGGCTGGTCAACCTGATGGACGACACGGCGAACCGGGTGGGCGAGGCGACGGAGACGAGCCTGCTGGGGCCGTTCTACCGCGAGAGCTCCCCGACGTTCGGCTACGGCGAGAGCATCGCGGTCCATGCCGAGGGGCCGGAGATGGTCCTGTTCGGCCGCGTGGTGGACGAGGGCGGGAACGGCGTGCCGGACGCGATCGTCGAGGTCTGGCAGACGGACGCCGACGGCGCCTACGACCTGCAGGCGAACGACCCGAGCGTGATGGACATGCGCGGGCAGTACCGCACGGATGCCGGGGGCAACTACGCCATCCGCACCCTCGTCCCGCTCGGCTACTCCATCCCGATGGACGGACCGGTGGGGGCGATGGTGCGGACGCAGCAGCGCCACGGCTTCCGGCCGGCGCACATCCACATGCTGATCGGGGCGGAGGGGTATCGGGAGCTGGTGACGGCGCTCTACCTCGGGGACGACCCGAACATCGATTCCGATACCGTCTTCGGCGTGTCGGAATCGCTCGTGGTCCGTCCGGTGGTCGGCGCGGAGGGATCGCCCGACCCGTCGGTGCCGAGTGTGCGCTACGACTTCACCATCGCCCGGCGCGCGGCGCACGACACGTCCGCCCGCGTCGGGGCGGACCCCTCGAAGCTCGCGGCCGAGTAGCATCCGCCGCGCGGGGCGAACCCGCGGGCACCGGAGGAGGACGTTCGATGGAAGGGATCAGCAGGCGCGGGCTCGGCGGGCTCGCGGCCGCCCTGGCCGTGCCGGCCGCGGCGCGGGCGCAGACGGCGCCCTCCGGACCGCCGATCCGGATCGGCTGCTCGATGTCGCTCTCGGGCGGACTGGCCGGCAACGGCCGCCCTGCCGCGATCGCGCACCGCATCTGGGCGGAGGAGGTGAACGCCCGCGGCGGGTTGCTCGGCCGGCCGGTGGAGATCGTGGTCTACGACGACCAGAGCACCGGCGCGCAGGTGCCGGGCATCTACACGAAGCTGATCGACGTCGACCGGGTCGACCTCGTCGTCTCCGGCTACGCCACCGCCATCATCGCGCCGGCCATGCCGGTGGTGATGCAGCGGAACATGGCCTTCGTGTCGCTGTTCGGGACGGGCGTGAACACGGACTTCCGCTACGACCGCTACTTCTCCATCAACTGCACCGGCAGCCAGGTGAAGGAGACCTTCGCCCGGGGGTTCTTCGAGATCGCGATGGCGATGGAGCCGAGGCCGCGCAGCATCGCCCTGGTGAACCTCGACAGCGATTTCCACCAGCGCACCGCCGAGAGCGCGCGCTACCTGGCCGGCCAGAATCGGCTGCGCGTGGTGTACGACCGGGCCTACCCGCCGAGCACCGTGGACTTCGCCCCCATCATCCGCGCCGTGCAGGCCGCGCGGCCGGACATCGTCTTCCTCGGCTCCTACCCACCCGACACCGCGGGGCTGCTGCGAGCCGCGAGCGAGCTGCGCGTCAACTTCGGGCTCTTCGGCGGGCCGATGATCGGGCCGCACATCACGGCGCAGAAGCTCCAGCTCGGGCCGATCCTGAACAATCTCGTGGTGTGGGACGTCTACGCGCCGGAGCCGACGCTGCAGTTCCCGGGCACCCAGGCCCTGATCGAGAAGTACCAGCCGATCGCGGCGCGGGAGAACACGGACGCGCTGGGCCACTACGTCCCGCCGCTGGCCTACACCCAGATGCAGGTGCTGGAGCAGGCGGTGCGCCGGGTGGGGCGGATCGACCAGGCGGCGATCGCGGCGGACCTGCACGCGCAGCAGTTCGACACCGTGATCGGCCCGCTGCGCTTCGACGCGATGGGCGAGTGGACGGAGGAGCGCAACCTCTACACCCAGTACCAGGGCGTGCAGGGCAACGGCGTGGACCAGTTCCGCCGCGCGGGGACGCAGGTGATCCTCTATCCCTCGCGCTACAGGTCCGGGGAGTTCCGCCGGCCCTACACCGCCGGCGCGGCGTGATGGATCCGGACCTCGCGCTGCTGCTGAACGGCGTCGTCTCGGGGCTGCTGCTCGGCGGCCTCTACGCCGCCGCGGCGGCGGGACTCTCGCTGTCCTTCGGGATGCTGGACGTGGTGAACATCGCGCATCCGGCCTTCATGGCGCTCGCCGGCATCCTCGTCGCCCTTCTCTGGGCGGCGACGGGGCTGGATCCGCTGATCCTCTCGATCCTGCTGATGCCGGCCTTCTGGGCGCTCGGCGCCGCGCTCTACGTCGCCTACCACCGCTTCTTCGAGCGGCGCGGCGACGAGGCGATCCAGGGCCTCGCCTTCTTCTTCGGCGTCATGTTCATCATCGAGGTCGGGATCGTCCTCACCGTCGGGCCGGAGCAGCACTTCGCCGACGCCGCCTACGCGAGCACCACCTGGCGGCTCGGGGAGATCGACCTGCCGCTGCGGATGCTCGTCCCGGCCCTCGTCGCGCTCGCCGCCATCGGCGGGCTCGTGCTCTTCCTCCGCCGCTCCTTCACCGGGCGGGCCATCGCGGCCGTCGCGCAGGACCGGGAGGCGCTGCGGCTGCTGGCGATCGACCCGGTGCGGATCAAGCGCCTCGCCTTCGGCATCTCCATCGCCTTCGCGGCGCTCGCGGGCGGCGCGCTGGTGGTGGTGCAGCCGGTGGACGCGGCGTCGGGGCACGTCTTCATCGGGCGGATCTTCGCGATCGTCATCATGGGCGGGCTGTCCTCCCTCGGCGGCTGCGTGATCGCGGCGCTGGCCTTCGGGGTGGTGGAGAACGTGACGGCGACCTTCTACGGGCCATCCTGGTCGCCGGCGGTGGCCTTCGGCTGCCTGCTGCTGATGCTCGCCGTCCGCCCGCAGGGGCTGTTCGGACGGGTGGCATGAGCGAGGCGGCGATCCCCGCCCTGCCCGCCGCCGCCCCGCGGCGGATGGGGCACGGAGCCTTCTGGCTCGCCTCCGCCGCCGTCGCGCTGCTCCTCGTCCTCGCGCTGCGGGGCTTCGGGAACGAGTACGCCTACTTCGCCGCCACCTTCGTGCTGCAGTACGTCGTGCTGGCGACGGCGTGGAACATCCTCGGCGGCTACGCCGGCTACGTGAACTTCGGGGCGGCGGCCTTCTTCGCGGCCGGCGCCTACGCGACGGTGGCCTTCGGCAAGGCGCTCGGCCTCGGCCTGCTGCCCTGCATCGCGCTGGCGGCGGCGACCGGCGGGCTGATGGGATTCGCGACGGGCATCCTGACCTTGCGCCTGCGCGGCGCCTACTTCGCCATCGCCACCCTCTGCCTCTCCGTCGTGCTCCAGACGATCGTGGTGAACTGGTCCTACGTCGGCGGCTCGCGCGGCGCCTACGTCATCCGCCCGCGCGAGGTGCCCTGGCCCTTCGACACCTATGGCGGCTACCTCTGCGCCGTGATGGTGGTCCTCGCGGTCGCGAGCGTCGCGATCGCGCGCACGATCGAGCGCTCCCGCCTCGGGCTCGGCCTCGCGGCGCTGCGCGACGACGAGGCGGCGGCGGAGGCGGCGGGCGTGCCGACGCTGCGCCTCAAGCTCGTGGCCACCACCGTCTCCGGCGCCCTGATGGCGACCGCCGGCGCTCCCCTGCCCTACCTCAACTCCTACGTCGAGCCGAACTCGGCCTTCGGCCTCGCCTACGCGGTCAACGCCATCGCCATGCCGCTGATCGGCGGCACCTCCTCCTGGGCCGGGCCGGTGATCGGCGCCGTGCTCCTCGCCTCGCTCCAGCAGGCGGCGACGGTGACGATCTCGTCGGCCGCCAACCTGCTCATCGTCGGCGCCGTGCTCGTGGTCTTCGTGTGCGCGGCGCCGCACGGCATCGTCGGGCTGTTCCGGGGGCGGCGATGACGGAGGTGGTGCTGCGCGCGGAGGGCGTGGGCAAGCGCTTCGGCGGCTTCGCGGCCCTGTCCGGCCTGGAGCTGGAGGTGCGCGCGGGCGAGCGCCTCGGGCTGATCGGTCCGAACGGGTCGGGCAAGAGCACCTTCACCAACTGCCTTGCCGGCGCCTTCCCGAGCCACGACGGCGCCTTCACCTTCAAGGGGGAGGGGCTGGCCGGACTGAAGTCGCACGAGCGCGCCCGCCGCGGCCTCGCGCGCACCTTCCAGTTGCCCCGGCCCTTCCGCGGCCTCTCGGTGATCGACAACGTGCGCGTCCCCCTCGCCTACGCCGGCCGCGACGCGGCGACGGAGGAGCGGGCGATGGAATGCCTCGACTCCGTCGAGCTCGCCGGCAAGGCGAACCGGATGCCGAAGGAGCTGACCCAGGTGGAGCTGCGCCGGCTGGAGCTGGCCCGCGCCACCGCGCTCCGCCCCGACCTGCTGATCGCGGACGAGGCCATGGCCGGGCTGTCGCACGCCGAGGTGGACCAGATCCTCGGCCTGCTCTTCCGCCTCAACGCCGCCGGCACCACGATCATCATGATCGAGCACGTGATGCGCGCGGTGACGGAGTTCTCGCAGCGCCTCGCCGTGCTCGTCGCCGGCCGCAAGGTCGCCGACGGCGACCCGAGGACGGTGCTCTCCATGCCCGAGGTCGAGGAGGCCTACCTTGGCCGCTAGCCTGACGATCGAGGGTGTGGACGCCGCCTACGGCGCCGTCCGCGCGCTGGACGGCGTGTCGCTGGAGGTCGCGCCGGGGGAGACGGTGGCGCTGCTCGGCACCAACGGCAACGGCAAGACGACGCTGATGCGCTGCATCCTCGGCCTGCTGCGCCCGACGCGGGGGCGGATCGCGGTCACGATCGACGGCACGACGACGGAGCTCGTCGGACGCTCGCCCGAGGAGATCGTCGACCTCGGCATCGCCATCGTGCCGGAGGGCCGCCGGCTCTTCCCGCGCCTGTCGGTGGAGGAGAACCTGCTGCTCGGCGCCTACCGCCGCGCCGCGCGGCCGGCGATCCCGCGCAACCTGGCGTTCTGCTACGACGCCTTCCCGCGCCTGAAGGAGCGCCGCGGCCAGCCGGTCGGCAGCATGAGCGGCGGGGAGCAGCAGATGGTGGCGCTGGGCCGCGCGGTGATGTGCGCGCCGCGCATCCTGCTGGTGGACGAGCCCTCCGTCGGCCTCGCCCCCATCCTCGTCGCCCGCACGGTGGAGAAGATCGCGGAGCTGAAGGAGCGGCTCGGCCTGACCGTCCTCATGGCGGAGCAGAACTTCCACCAGGCGATCCGCATCGCCGACCGCGGCTACGTCCTCGTGCACGGGCGCGTGGAGTTCCGGGGCGACTCCCCCGCGGCGCTCGGGGACAGCGACCTCGTCCGCAAGTTCTACCTGGGGCTCTAGGCATGGGCGCGCTCGACGGCTGGAAGATGGGCTGGATCGGCGTCGGACGCATGGGCGCGCCGCTGTCCCGCCGCCTGATGGCGGCCGGCGCGGCCCTGGCCGCGGTGGACCCCGACCCCGCCCGCCTCGCCGCCATCGTGGAGGCCGGCGCCCGCGCGGCGGCGACCCCCGCCGGGCTGACGGAAGGGTGCGACGTCGTCCTCTCCATGGTGCCGAACGACGCCGTCCTCCTCGCCGTCGCCACCGGCCCGGGCGGCGTGGCCGAGACGATCCGGCCCGGCCAGGCCTTCGTCGACCTCAGCACCGTCTCCCCCGCCGCCTCCGCCCGCGTCGCGGAGGCGATGGCGGCGCGCGGCGCGGACTACGTGCGGCTGCCCGTCTCCGGCAGCACCGTCATGGCCGAGGCGGGCACCCTCACCCTCCTCGCCTCCGGCCCGGACGCCGCGATCGAGCGCCTCGCGCCGGCCCTCGCCGTGCTCGGCCGCGGGACGACGCGCTGCGGCGGCGCGGAGGAGGCGCGGGCGCTGAAGCTCGCCATCAACATGATGGTCGCCCTCACCCCCGCGATCCTGGGCGAGGCCCTCGCCTTCGGCCGCCGCCAGGGCCTCGACTGGAGCATCATGGTCGACGCCATGGCCGCCAGCACGGTCGGCTCGCCGCTGCTGAACTACAAGGCCGCGATGCTCAAGGCGCGGGACTGGACGCCGGCGGCGGACCTGGACCTCGTGGCCAAGGACGTGGACCTCGCCCTCTCCATCGCGCGTCGGGACGGCACGCCGATGCCCTTCTCCGCCCTCGCCCGCCAGTTCGCCGCGATCGCCCAGGCCAACGGGGAGGGCGGGCTGGACTTCTTCCGCGTCACCGCCTGGCCCGAGCGGCTGCTGCCCTCCAACGACCGCTGAAGGACCGCCGATGCCCGACATCGAGGACGAGATCCGCGCCCTGGAGGCGCGCCGCTACGCCGCCATGGCGTCCGGCGACCTCGCGGCGCTGGCCGGGATGCTGTCGGACCGCCTCTCCTACGCCCACTCCAACGCCACCTTCGACGGCAAGGCGAGCTACCTCGCCAGCCTCGAGGACGGTTCGCTGCGCTACCTGACGACCGAGCACGAGACGACGGCCGTCCTCTCCGCCGGCGACGACGCGGCGGCCGCCCTCGGCCGCATGTCCGCCCGGATCATCCGCCACGGCGCGGAGCGCGACATCGCCTCCGCCACCCTCGCCCTCTGGGTGCGGGAGGGCGGCGCCTGGCGTCTCCTCGCCTACCAGCCCACCGCCCTGCCGAAGGCCTGAGCCATGACCGAGACGCTCCTCCCCACCACCGTGGTCGGCAGCTACCCGCAGCCCGACTGGCTCGTCGATCGCGGCGTGCTGGCGCAGAACCTCGTGCCGCGCGTGCGGATGAAGCAGATGTGGCGCGTGGCGGAGGACGCGCTGGAGGGCGCGCAGGACGACGCCACCCTCGTCGCCATCCGCGACATGGAGCGGGCCGGCATCGACATCGTCACCGACGGCGAGATCCGGCGGGAGAGCTACTCTAACCGCTTCGCCCTCGCGCTCGACGGCGTGGACGTGGACAACCCGGCGCGGACCATGGGGCGGGCCAACAAGGAGACGCTGGTGCCGCGCGTGATCGGGAAGATCCGCCGCAACCGCCCCGTCGAGGTGCGCGACGTGAGGTTCCTCGTCGCCAACACCGACCGCCGCACGAAGATCACCCTGCCCGGCCCCTTCACCCTCTCCCAGCAGGCCTCCGACGAGCACTACCGGGACGAGGAGGCGATGGCGATGGACTACGCCGCCGCCGTGAACGAGGAGGCGCGTGACCTCAAGCGCGCCGGCGTCGACGTCATCCAGTTCGACGAGCCCTGGATGCAGGCCCGCCCCGAGGCCGCCGCCCGCTTCGGCGTCCGCGCCCTGAACCGCGCGCTGGAGGGGATCGAGGGCGAGACGGTCGTCCACCTCTGCTTCGGCTACGCGGCGGTGGTGAAGGACAAGCCCTCCGGCTACTCCTTCCTGCCGGGGCTCGCGGACTGCACCGCCGCCCAGATCTCGATCGAGGCGGCGCAGCCGCGGCTCGACCTCGCGGTGCTGGACAGCCTGCCGGGCAAGACGATCATGCTCGGCGTCATCGACCTCGGCGCGGAGGAGGTGGAGACCGCCGAGACCGTCGCCGCCCGCATCCGGGAGGGGCTGAAGCGCGTCCCCGCCGAGCGCCTCGTCGTCGCGCCCGACTGCGGCATGAAGTACCTCCCCCGCCCGCGCGCCTTCGCCAAGCTGCGCGCCATGGTGGAGGGCGCGGCGATCGTGCGGCGCGAGCTGCGGGGCTGATCGGCCGTCCGGCGGGCGGAGCGGTCCGCCCGCCCCGTGTCACCGGGGGCGATCCGTCCTAGAACACCTGCCCCGTCCGGAAGGCCCGCCCCATGAACCTCGCCCGCTTCCCGCGCATCCGCCTCGGCCACCTGCCGACCCCGCTCGAGCCGATGGAGGCCCTGTCGCGCCACCTCGGCGGTCCCGGGGGTGGCCCCAACCTCTGGATCAAGCGGGACGACTGCACGGGCCTCTCCACCGGCGGCAACAAGACCCGCAAGCTGGAGTACCTGATGGCCGACG
>Ga0325401_1001526_pt1 | contig 19649 bp, 5 predicted proteins | sample PopdelMetagenome_FD_205666 | JGI IMG/M metagenome (GOLD analysis project Ga0325401, IMG submission 205666) | Populus deltoides microbial communities from Bellville, Georgia, United States - Xylem-PdKOR-R2 | ecosystem: Host-associated > Plants > Phyllosphere > Stem > Wood/Secondary xylem | place... | reverse complement strand
GGTTAATTTTTAGAACGTCGTCTAGGGAGGGCATAGAAGTGATTAACTTATTACACACTTCAGCTTCTTAATCGCTGGTCCGAAAGAAACTAATTCAAATGCTAAAAATGAGATCAGAAATATATAGTACGAGAAGAGATGAGCAAATGTTCCAATATGAGATCAGAAATATATAGTACGAGAAGAGATGAGCAAATGTTCCAATATTGCATCATCAATTGAATGGCTGCCACCAGTTGTATTGGAAGTGACGCGTGAAGCATCTGTACGTATCTATTTTCGATACATTGTAATTCCTTAAACTCTTTAATAACTTCTTCTACTCTTAGTATCACTAATTTTTTGATTCTTATCAAAAATTAGTTACATTTCTCTAAAAATAAAAAAGTTAGAAACAAGTTCCTTGATCTTCAAATTTGAAAAGCCATTAAAATCTTCAAAAACTAAGTTTGTTGCAAAATCATCATTGAAAAACTAGCATAGGTACAAAACTCACAGCTATGAAATGTGCTAAAGAGCCCTCCCAATTTGATTAAACATATAAGTTTTGATCAATCTATGTTTAAACCCATCAAAAACTCTAAGAAAACCGTATAAATATCCCTAGAAAAATCAAAGCAAAAAAAAAACAAGAAGAGAAAGAGGTGAGGAAAAGATTGATAAATGAACTCTAAAGTGTGAAAGTTTAAGAGGCTAGCACAAATATTTCCTCAACTTTGAGATAAAATAACCGACTTGGAAAAGAAGGAATCAAAGGGCATCAACCATTGTTTGATCTTGGAAGGTATAAAACATTCACTTATCCTAGTAAATGATGTCCATGAGGCACATCTCTAGCCCGTTCTTTCATGTTTTACGGTATTTTTTAATAGTTTTTGCATTATATTGCTTTTTATTAAGGAAAAAGACCCTATACAATGTAAACACTCTTATATAGTAATAGTTATTGTATAGAATACATCCCACCATTATATTGTACACAACCCTAGAAGTATAAATACAAAGGATGGCTGCTACCCTTTAGCAACCAATACAATTATACAAAATTATCTCTCAATTAAATCTTAACTTGGTATCAGAGCCGCGGTTATTGTTCAGCAACCTTCTTCCGCAAATAGCTGCAACTCTCCTGCGTAATTGTTTCAACCAGCAGCCATTCTTTCTTTTTAGCAGCCGTTTTTCCTCTATTATAGTCACCAGCAGCAGTTCTTTGTTTCTCAGCAGATATCAGTCATCCTCTTCCTCTGTTACTTCTCATCAGCATCCTTAAAAGAACTGCAACTTCTCCTCCCTAGCAACATGGACAATCAAGAACTTCAACATACTGCTGGCGCTGCATCAGATCTTCAATCTTCTTTCTCTCCTGTGGCGCAAACCGTTATGTATGGAGCATCACCTACTGCCTCCATTATTTCTCTTCCTAACACACACCAGGTAGTCTCTTTAAAACTATCCAACCATAATTTCCTGTATTGGAGGATGCAGATGAAACCGTTTCTCTTGGGCCAAGGCGTTTATTCATTTGTTGATGGTACATCATCATGTCCTCCTTCACATCTGGCAGCAACCGAGACATCTACATTCTCTGTCAACCCTGCCTATTTGTCATGGAAGCAGCAAGATCACCTAATCATGAGTGCCCTCCTATCTTCTCTCTCGGTGGAAGTTCTGCACTTGGTTGTAGATTATAACACTTCCCATGCCATCTGGACAACACTGGAAACAACTCTTACATCTCCCTCAAATTCCAGGATTATGAAGCTCCATGGCTCATTCCAGGATTTACGACAGAATGATGATTCTGCTAGCATTTACTTGCAGAAGGCAAAGGCCTTGTTTGATGAACTGGCTGCCGTTGGCAGACCAATCTCCCTGGCAGAATTTAACTTGTATGTATTTCGAGGGTTACGTAGTGAGTTTAAGGATCTCGTCACCAGCCTGTCCAGTAAGGATGCTCTCATCACCTATACTGATCTCCATAGCAGCCTCTTTACACATGAGTTTCTTCACAAAGCCTCTGTCCAGCCATCTGTAACAGCTCCTCTGTTACCAACTCCAACGCAGCAGCCAGCTGCGTTCTTTGTGCAGCATCAATCTGGCAGACGGGGTCGTTTTCGTGGGAGCTGGAGACCTAACAATCGCAGCAATTTCTATCGTGGCAATGGACTAGCTCACAGTTATACTTCAGGACAACACTATCGCCCACAAGGAAACCGGTTCTCCTCTGGCACTTCCTCACGGCCAACAGGCAGTTTTGGGCAGCAAGGAAATTGTTTTTCTGGCTATACTCGCAATATAAAATGTCAGCTGTGTTATGAATATGGGCATACTGCTCAACAGTGTTCTCAGTTGGCTACTCATCATATGCAAGCTAATGCTAATCTTGCATTTAATACTGCCTCTTCCACTACTCCTGTTACTTGGTTTCCTGATACAGGTGCAAATCATCATGTCACGCCGGACCTTGTAAGTATGACGAGTTCAGAACCTTATCTTGGAAATGATCATCTGCATGTTGGTGATGGTAAGGGCCTTGTTATCTCAAATATTGCTCACTCTAAAATTCGCTCACCAAACCGCATGTTTACTTTATCCAATATCTTACATGTTCCTACCATTAAAAAACCTCTGCTATCTGTTCAAAAATTTTGTCTTGAGAATAACGTCTTTTTTGAATTTCATTCCTCTCTATTTTATGTTAAGGATCTCATGACAAAGGAAGTTCTTCTTTCCGGTCAGAGTAGAGATGGTCTATATGTTTTGTCCGAATCGTCCGCAACGTCGTTGCCTCAAGCTTTTTCCTCTACCTGTCTATCTACTTCAGCTGATGTCTGGCACCATCGCCTTGGACATCCTAGTTCACGTATTTTGCATTTATTGGTGAAAAATAAAAAAGTGTCATGTACGTCCACTCAGTTTAATTTTCCTTGTCCTGCGTGCCCTCTAGGCAAGTCATCACGTCTGACCCTAAAAACTACGGGTCATCAAACTCGAGCTCCCCTTGACTTGATTTTTAGTGATGTTTGGGGCCCATCCCCTATGTTGTCATCTGATGGTTTTCGCTATTTTGTTATTTTTGTGGATGCTCATACAAAGTTTATATGGTTTTATCCCTTGAGTACTAAGTCTGATGTTTTTGCAATTTTTCATCAGTTTCAGGCGCTTGTGGAGTGCCAATTCTCCTTAAAAATTAAGTATGTTCAAACTGATTGGGGTGGTGAATATCGAAAACTAAATATATATTTTAAAACGATTGGTATTCATCATCGTGTGATCTGCCCGCACACTCATGAACAAAATGGCATGGTTGAACGCCGTCATAGACATATTGTTGAAACTGAACTAACTCTCCTTGGGCAGTGTCACGCTCCCCTTAAATATTGGAGTTATGCTTTTGAAAGTTATGTTTATTTGATTAATCGCATGCCCACTCCAGTTCTTAATAATAAGACACCGTTTGAATGTCTTTTAAAATCAACACCTGATTATGCATTTCTTCGTACTTTCAGGTGTTTCTGCTTTCCTTTTCTTTGTCCATACAATGCTCACAAGTTAGACTTTCGGTTCACTCCTTGTGTTTTTCTAGGATATAGTACCTCGCATGTCGGTTATCGATGTCTTGATTTGTCATCCAAACGAATTTATCTTGCTCGTCATGTTCGGTTTCATGAAAATGTTTTTCCTCTTGATAAAATTGAACAGATTGCAGCAACACCCAAACAGCCCTCTGCTCCCTCTATACCCGTCCCTTTACATCCTCTTATGCAACCCTCTTCAGTCCCTTCACCACTGCCCCCTACACTGCCTACACTTCCTCCGGCTCACTTACCATTATCTGCATGTTATTATGATCATTCTTCAATTGCAGGTTCAGATTCATCACACTCACAAGTGTCACCCGATGCTGCTGCCAGCTCCCCTGTTTTATCCTTTGTTCGCTCCCCTGTTATGGGTGCTTCTTCTGTTGGGTCTCCTTCACGGTCTGATACAGGTTCTGCCTCTCTTTCCCCTCCTGGTATTACCGTATGTGTTGATCTTTCTAAGTTCAATCTTCAGCATGTCCCTACTGCTGTCTCCTCTCCATCTCAGTGGGTTCGCACCCATCCTATGGTGCTTCGACCGCGACCAGCAAAAAATGCTAATCTTAGCATTGCGGCTGTCTCACGAGTCACGACCTTACCTCAGCAGGAGCCATTGTCCTTTAAGGACGCAAACAGGTATGTTACTTGGGACACTACCATGCAGGAGGAACTTCGGGCACTTCACTCTAATCAAACTTGGACGTTGGTGCCTCCCTATCCAACTATGAATGTGATTGGCAGTAGATGGTTTACAAAATAAAAAGACATGCTGATGGTCAGGTCGCCCGATATAAAGCACGATTAGTTGCCCGTGGCTTCACTCAGCAAGAAGGGATTGATTATTTGGAGACGTTCAATCCAGTGATTAAGCCTACAACAGTTCGCCTTGTGCTCATTATTGTTGTCTCATATGGTTGGATCATTCATCAGTTAGATGTTCATAATGCTTTCCTAAATGGCATTCTTCAGGAAGAGGTATACATGGCGCAACCGCTTGGGTTTGTTGATCCTGCACTCCCTTCTCATGTGTGTTATCTCCATAAATCTCTGTATGGTTTGAAACAAGCCCCTTGTGCTTGGTACAACCGGTTGAGTGAGTTCTTACTCTCTATTGGATTTCAGGCATCCAAGGGTGATACTTCTCTGTTTATTCTCTCTCATGATGGTGCTATGATTTACTTGCTTGTGTATGTTGATGATATTTTATTAACCGGGAGTAACTCTGCTGTGCTTCATAGATTGATTACTTTGTTACAATCAGAATTTAAGCTTCGGGACTTGGGCTCTGTTCATTTCTTCTTGGGTATTGAAGTTAAATCTACTGCTATGGGTATCTTATTAAGCCAATATAAATATGCCCTTGATATCATCCAACAAGCAGGTATGACTTCATGCAAACTAGTTGATACTCCTCTATCTGCCTCCTTAAAATTAGCACTCATACCGGGTACTCTCTACTCTGATCCCACACGGTATCGACAAATTATTGGGGCATTACAATATCTTACCTTCACTAGACCTGACATCTGTTATGCAGTCAACAAGGTCTGTCAATTTATGCATGCCTCCACTGAGGATCATTGGTCTGCTGTTAAACGCATTCTGCGTTACCTCCAGGCTACAGCCACTTATGGTCTGCACATCACTAGGGATTCTCCCTTGTCTCTTCATGGTTTCACAAATGCTGATTGGGCTGGTAGTATTGACGATCGCAAATCCACAGGTGGTTATCTTGTGTACCTTGGCTCTACCCCTATCTCATGGAAATCCGGGAAACAACGCACTGTTGTGAGGTCTTCTACTGAAGTGGAATATAAAGCCCTAGCTGATGGTACTACTAAGATTTTATGGATTCGCTCATTATTGACAGAACTTCGGGTCCCTTCTTCAACTGTGACCACATTATGGTGTGATAATTTAGGGGCCACTTTCTTATCTACAAATCCAGTATTTCACGCTCGTACTAAACATGTTGAAGTTGATTATCACTTTGTCCGTGATCGGGTTACTAAGCAAGAAATTCAGGTACGGTTTATCTCTTCCAAAGATCAACTAGCCAATGTCCTTACCAAGCCTCTTCCTCTAGTCTCGTTTGCTTACTTTCGATCCAAGCTTCGGGTCGAATCTCTACCTTCAGCTTGACGAGGTGTATTAAGGAAAGAGACCCTATACAATGTAAACACTCTTATATAGTAATAGTTATTGTATAGAATACATCCCACCATTATATTGTACACAACCCTACAAGTATAAATACAAAGGATGGCTGCTACCCTTTAGCAACCAACACAATTATACAAAATTATCTCTCAATTAAATCTTAACTAGTTTTGATTTTGATTAATGCACAAAATATCATTTTTTTTCTTTGTTTGATCATGTTTGGAGTTGTCTGCTATTGTTGTTGGATGTTTAAAATATTTTTGGATATATATATTAAATGAAATAAAGTGATTTGGAAATCTGGCATTAGAGTTATTGATTTTCCTTTTGGTTTGTTAGTGTGTGCTGGTTCCTATGCATGGTTTGAGTCCAAGTGTTTAAAAATTCTGTTTTGAATCAAAATTTGATATTTTTATAGGCTGTTTTAAGTTGGTAATTTTAAAGTATGGAACCATTTGCATGATTTTGATGTTATTTGTTAGTTTTTTTTATTCAAACATTTTTTGTTATAGTCATATAACTTTTTAGAATGAAGAAGCATGTTTAAAAAGTAAAAAATACCAATTTTGGAGGCTTGACAGTGTGCTCGGTTTCTAGGCTATATCTGGGTTATTAGGAAGTGTTCTTCATGTTCTTAGGAAGAACATTGTCTTAGCTTCATGATTTGGACCAGTTTTTGTCCAATTGTTTGTACAAAATCCTTTGTGCGGCTTTATTAGTCAATACTTTAGGGTTTATTTGCATCAATAACATGTTTTCAGTAGGTTTTAATCCCTAAGGTTTCAGTTTAGAACCAAAACCTATTTTGATAAAATCACAGTTTTTGAGTGATAATCAAAGTGCATGAATGATATATTATTGATCCTTGCATGATTTACAACATGTTTGTGTCTTTGCGTTGTCCATATTTGGTTTGATTTGAAATCTACATTGCTAGGTTCACGTTGAATGTTCTTCAACATTTTTAATTTTGTTTTCTTTTAGTTTTGATTCATTTTGATAAAGAGTTTTTGAGTTTGATTTTGTTTTGGATTCTAGTTTTGGTTTGTTTTTCGGGTTAAACCAGTAGAATTTAATTCAGTTTATGATTGAACCAAAAGTTTTTGGTCAACTCAATCGGGTAAAAATTTTAGACCCTGTTTGGTTGGCAATATTTTTGTTAAATTTTTTCTTTAGCTCAAGGGTGTGTTGGGCAGACATCCTCCAAGTCTGTTTAAACAGTTTTTGTTTTAAGGAAAATGAGTTTTTGTCAAACATGACTTTTAAAAAAAGATTTATGCATGTTGCATGCGACCTAATCCTTAAAAAAAATACATTTTTGTTCAGAAAAAAAAGAGAGAAATTTTTTTAGCATAGTTTTTGAAATTTTTTTGTATTTCTTTGCATTTTTTACGGAATTTACAATAGGTTTGTAAAATTCCTTACGGATTTAGCCAATATTTCAATAATTCTAATTGTTTTTCTTCTTAAAATTAATGATCAACATTCTAGTATAAATAATGGATCTACAAGTAAACTGATATTTAAATATTAGAAATTGACTAGGAAGTTCTTAGAATTTTTTAAATATTCAACAATTTTAATTGGAAGTATTTTTCATCATAATATACGAGTTGTGGAAAACATTTTCGCCTTTCAAGATATATGAATTCTGTCAAGACACCTACATGGATTCTTCCTATAATGATTTATCTGGACATACAAGCCCATAATAAATTTAAAATGCTAATTTTGTTTATGAACGTAAATCTTTGTCCTAAGCTATAGATGAACTACCAGTTAGGAACCCATCAACACCTTTAAACTACATCCAAACCACACAATGCAGTTTACCTCATGTAAGGTGTGCTAAGGGTGCTAATACATTTCCTATTTATAACCAATCCCTTGCATTGGAATTTCTGATAACACCAGTGCACCGTAAACCAAACAACCAGGTGGTGACTCCTCGATCCCAGTGTCCTGTCACTCCGCGCGCGCATGAGCGACACTAGTCAAAGAAAAATTTGGCTTGATTTTCAGGAAAGTATTTTATTTTTATTTTGGGTGAAAAAAACTTTCCAGAAGCTGTGGAAAATTCAGAAATGTCTTGTAATTTGTTGATTATATCTAATTTGATCATCAATCTTTTGATTGCTATATATTTTGTTTTGAATCCTTTTTTTCTTCAATTTTATCCCTTAAAATTTGATTTTATTTTAGTTTTATATAAATTTTGGTCTTCATATTTTTATTGTTATTTGCTTTTCTCTTATCATTTTCTGAATTTAAAATTTTTAACTATCATATTAATTTGATCCATATTCTTTTGATTACTATTTATTTTTATTTAAAATTATTTATGAAATTGTATTTTTTTTAATTTCATCATCTTTTAACTTTTTATATCTGTCAGATTTGGTCCTTATTATTTTAATTATGATTTATTTTATTTGAAATAGTTTATGATATTATATGTATTTTTTAATTTCATCCTCCAACTTTTTTTTATTTATAAGATTTTGTCCTCATTCTTTTAATAAATTTAAAAAATAAAACATTAATAATTTATTTTCCAATTTATTTTCCGTGACTTATCCAAATACCGAAAAATCTTTTCAAACTCATTTTTCATGACACCACCAAACATTGAAAAATAATTCACTTTATAGGAATCCACTTTCCAAGAAAACAACTTCTAAAAAAAAATTACATTTTAGCAAACAAACATAGCCTATATCTTATTCAAATTTATCATAAACAATTGTGGATGTGGGATATCATATTCTTTTCATTTTAAATGTGTGACATCCCTATCAAATACCGTAATCACAATTCTGTGTTAGGTTCTACAACTTGAGAAAAGTTAACTCGTACTCAAATTAACTGTTAGAAATTGATTTGTTACATTATGAAAGAATAAATATTTATAAGATAATATATTATCAATTTATACACAAAATAGTGTTTCCTAAATAACTTAAATCTAATTTTAGCAAAGAAAGATGCATGTAGAATGTCTAAAATTAGGAAAAACTTCTTAAGACCAAAAAATTCAAGGTCAAATTAATTATTGATGCTTATAAATTAAATGAGTCTTTATCTAGTACTTAAACTTGAGATTGTCTCTTAGTTTTCACCTCAATCCTAGGAACAGTTAATTATGATTTGTGAACTTTTTTTTAATAATAATGAATCTTAGGAACATTTAAGTCTTTAGTGTTTCGCTTGTTGTAAATACTACTCTCCACGTAGTCATAAAGCCTATATAGTTATGAAGGAGTAGATATAGGGTTTTGTTAGCATCAAGGTATGTCTCTAGGCACATCCCTTTCCTTATTACAATAATTGTTTGTGGCTCCTATTTGTAGTTTATCCAACTGATAAAATCTAAATGATAAGGCTTTTTATGTTGCGTCTCAAGCCCTCAAAGTGCCTCAGATAGCTTCAACTCCCGCATTATGAGGTGGGATGATTTTTCCAATACCTCTATCTATCAAATATGTCAACTTACTTTTATACCAATTGATACAACGTATAGTGAAAGATAACAAATTTTGTTACAAGTCAATATTGTCAAAGATAAAAAAAAAAACACCATAATTATAGAAAACATCCAAAACATTTAATTTTTATTAATCAAAGTCTTTTTGTTAAAAGGCTATTACAACTCTTGAAATAAAAAAAAAAACCTGAGAATTATTACTAATTTTCTCATAAACAACTTGCCTAATTAAATAAAACTAATAAATTCAAAAAATTAAGAAAGTAATACAATAAAAAGAAATATGCCATAAATTAAATTATATGCATCCATGTTATATATATATATATATATATATATAATGAATGAAAGGTTCTAAAATTGCATAATTGCATTTTTTTAATTTTTTGATAAGCAAAGAGCAATTTATAAATAAGCATTATTATGCAAAACAACAATAGACCAGCAAAATATTTAGGGTGTGTTTGATATTGTGGTAACGGTTGTAATTTAAAGTGTTTTTTTTATTACCAATTGATACAATGTATACTGAAAGATAACAAATTTCGTTACAAGTCAATATCTTCAAAGATAAAAAAAAACACCATAATTATATAGAGCACCCAAAACATTTAATTTTTATTAATCAAAGTCTTTTTGTTAAAAGGCCATTACAACTCTTGAAAAAAAAAGAACCCGAGAATTATTACTAATTTTCTCATAAACAACTTGTCTAATTAAATAAAACTAATAAATTCAAAAAATTAAGAAAGTAATACAATAAAAAGAAATATGCCAAAAATTAAATTATATGCATCCATGTTTATATATATATATATATATATATATATATATATATATATATATATATATATATCTTCAAGTGTAATGAATGAAAGGTTCTAAAATTGGATAATTGCATTTTTTAATTTTTTGATAAGCAAAGATCAATTTATAAATAAGCACTATTATGCAAAACGAGGAGAAGAGATAGCGAGGAGCTGCATAAAAACAACAACAGACCAGTAAAATATTTAGGGGGTGTTTGATATTGTGGTAGCGGTTGTAGTTTAAAGTGTTTTGTATTTAGAAATGTATTAAAATAATTTATTTATTTTAAAAAAATTATTTTTAACATCAGCACATCAAAATGATATGAATATATATATATATATATATATATATATATATATATATATATATATAATAATTTTAAATAAAAAAAATCAAATTTTAATGGAAAACAATTTAAACCATGTTTCCAATTAGAATTTTAGTTACTAAACAAGATAAGGATACAAATATGTATCAGGTCCAGTAAACAAAATAGCAACCGATACGTATACATCAGAGTAAGAAACAAATTCAGATTCTCTGGACACGCCTTGCTTAGCCAAGACATCCGCCATAAAGTTGCCTTCGTAGCTTACATGACTAAAAAAGACACAATCTGAATCCTTGAAATATATCAACCATCTAGTAGGTGGTCCAGTGGTAAGAGTTTGAGACAAGGGGTTTGCTCCTCCTACGATCTCAAGTTCGAGCTCTGTAGTTGCTAATATGATGACCACTGAAGGTTTACATGGTCGTTAACTTTAGGGCCCATGGGATTAGTTGAGGAATACGCAAGTTGGCCCGGACATCCACGTTATTTATGTCAATAAAAAAAAATTGCTAGCATAAATTTTGTCCGTAATTCAAATATTAGGCAAAATATTGGTTTCCCTTGCTTTCGAAAATATTTTCTCTACCTCAAATTTCTTCTATTTATATCTCTCTCCTATTCCCTCTCACGTCTCTTCCGTTCTCTTCCTCTCCCTCTCTCTTATTCCTTCTCCATTATCTTTCTTTCCTATTTCTTCATTCTCTTAATTTTTTTCTTTCTTAATTCTCTTCATCTACCAACCAACAATTAATATTACTTTAGAAGAACAACTTTTGGTCTCTTCTTTCTTACGTTTTCTCTTTATAATTTCTTGATAAATAATTCTTTTTGTGTGTGGATAATATTATGGTTGATTATTTTGTTGACATTGTTAATTTTTTTTTGTTTTTTGTTTTTATGATAGTATGGTGTTTATAATCTTGTGTTTGATAGTGATAAAAAGTGATGGATTTGTGAATTTGATTTTTTTTTACATTGAATTTAAATGTAAGAAATACAAATTCAGTAATAACAATACTGAAAAATAAATAAATATTTTTTAAATTTTTTTGGATTTTTTATTTTTTATTTTCATTACCAATGGAATACCAACAAACATTTTTTTTTACAAGATTTGTCTACAAAAAGAATCCATCCATAAAAAAACTTATTTACACTAAAAATACCTACAAAAATTTTTGTGTATAAAATATTACTGATAGAAATATATTGTTTATTAACGGAAAACTTTCGTAGGTAAACACTTTTTTTTTGTAATGCTAATAATCTCATGGTTATAAAACTTCAGCTCAAGTAAACCATTTAAACTATACATGATCATTGTTTAAGTAGAGATAATAAAAAAAAAAAGTAGAAATCAAATAATATTAATGTACATTTTAACAAAAATTGACAGGCATGTAATTAGCAATATTATGAATTATCACGTTAATTATAAGAGGGAAGTTAAGTGTTATGTAAGCCATTGATTGTAAGTTGGCATTAGCAAATGCAGGCTCATCCAGCAAATGGTAAATTTGATGGCAAAAATATTGTATGAGACGTTGTTCTTTATACTTTTATAAGGGGGCATAGACGTGGTGCAGATGCATTGAATTGAAATTAACCCATAAACGGTCCCCCTTTCAACCCACAAACCTACGTGATTTTGACTCTAATGTCATAGAAGAGCTTTGCGGGTTGTCGTTGTTTTTTAGGGTTAGCAAATGTGGGTCTTCAAAGGCATGTTGTTGGGTGCGGCGGACCCCTCACCGTGAGATGGTGCAATCCATCAAAAGTACTTCCATTAAATTCAAAACATGAAATTTGTAAATGTGGCTCAGCTCAAGTAGTCTATAACTAAGAAAGATCTTCTTAATGATAATGCCCAAGATACACAGTGAGAGGGGGAGAGAGAGAGCGGGAGAGGGAGGGGGAGGGGGAGGGGACAGTGACTTGTCCTGGGATGGCCTAGAAAAGGTGGAATTATGAAGAACAAGTGAGACAGTTGAGGTTGAGAATAATTGCAAAACGAGTCAAGCATGCACGAATAAAGCAGACTGTTTTCGCAGAACGAGATCCAAAACTATTACTATTGAATTACCAGTTCAGCTAATACACATGAAAATCTATAGATACACATAAATCTGTTACCCCTCCATGGAAACAAAAATAGCAAAGAATCATAAGAAACAAACTCCTTTTAGCTTTACAACGATTATCAAAATCTGGTCTCGCAAATTATATATTCAAAGGAGTGAAGAAAGAAAGAAATAAATCCCTTATTAAGTATATATCTTTTTAATTAATAGTTGGCTTTTAGATAATTGCATTTTGACACAGTCTCGGATTTCCTTGTCTATTCCTTAATTAGGCTAAAATTAATTTACTTCAAATTCTCTAAGCTACGTTATATTTTTAATATATCTGACAATTACGTCAAACTTAGTGCAAGTTATAAAGAGTTGGTATTTGTTATATGTCAGGCATTGATTTTAGAATTGAATTAGATTCTTGCCTGCATTAAGTTGCGGGTTGGATAATTTGATGGTCACTAGATAAAATACTTTTAAAATATTAAGATGGTGGGATATTGAATGATATATTTATTTAAAATAATATTAAAATGATGACATACTGGATCGATATGAACTAAACAAGGTTAAGCTATGAAAGTCATGATAACTCTCATGAACCCAAATTGAAACAAAATTGGGAGACCAATTTAATCAACCAAATATTGAAAGCCATATAATGAAAAAAATTCCAAAAAAAAAGTTACACGAGTAAACCTAGATTGGTGGTTCGCTCTATGCCCTGGGTTGGACCAAATTGTTTCTAAATTAAAAGAAAGTATGCTCAGACAATGGTAGTGTTTTCAAAGAAGTAAGAAAAATTTGAAACTCAAGTCATTGATCTGGCTGGATCCAATAAACCCAGTTAATTTAGTAATATGATAAATAAATAAATAAATAATGACAATAAATAAATAGCAATAATCAACTATAAAAAATGAATCACCATTATTATACCTAGAAGAAGAAGAAATAAAAAAAATCCATTAGAGACTTATTGTTGCTCTATCTTAGACACTGACCCACTAGCATAAAGAGATCACTGAGATGATTGTAATGCCATTGTAAAAAATTATATGACAACACCGAAAAAGGTCGCACGTGCTGCCTAATCAACAACTCTGAAATCAAACATAACAAAATATTATAAAGTGAGCATACCATACTTATATTTAAACGATTAATTTAATTTAATTAAAAAACAAAGATACTTTTTAAAAAATCTAAATAAAAAAATTAGTGAAAATCTTATGAGAAAATAAAAAAATAACAAAACTCAATCTGCAATTCAATCAAATTCTGAAGGATAAAATTAAAAAGAAATGGACTTAATTAAAAAAGAAAAAAAATGAACCAGGGCGAATCTCATAAATCTAGGTTAATCTCCCTAAATTATAATTTCTTAAATATTAGATTTGGGTTGAATCAAGAAACTCAATTCAATGTTGAAGGATGAAATTGGATTAAAAAGAATATCAATTTTAAAAAAAATTAGTTAGATCTATCTTGATAGTCTGATTAGCTTAGATTAAAGCTGTTTGATATCATTAGAGCTGTCTTTTTGGTTTTTGCTCTAGATTTGTACACTAACTTTTTATCTCCTTGCCTACTTTAGCTATAATGTATGGCTCATATATAAAGAAAAAAACATGAGTGACCCTATCAAAAACCATGATTGACCTGCGACCAGGGTTGGCTTGATGAGAACCTCGTCAAGACCCGGTCATTAATCCATTGATTTTTTTTGAATTTTTTTTACAAAACGATATCATTTTAAAAAAATTGTATTAACTTGGGTCCACTCAAGTTGACTCTCTTAACACATGACTTGAGTTGAGTTTTATAACTTTAAGGTTATGTAAACATGCTAATAGGAGACGTACTTTATATATATAAAGAGTACTTAACATATACTCATATAGGTTATATATATATATATATATATATATATATATCAAAGTAAACTTAAATAAAATACAACAAAGTCGCCAAACTAAAACTTTTATTGTTTGATTCTCCCATATAAAATCTTCCTAATTTTTGGAATGGAACGTCAAATTCTTCAAAACAGATGCTAGCTTATTGTATAGTATTTGCAATTTAGACGAAAAACAATTAATATATGAACCTGAATTATGCAATGTTTAATAATTTAAGGAGCCAATTAAGAAAAAAATTAGTTTGGTGTACTAGTTGAGAATAGGTTGAAAAATAGGAAACTAATTTTGAGGTTGTTTTATTTTCTTCATACAAAGATTACGAAAAGAATGCAATTTTGAAAATACCAAAATAGATATTAATGATCATAAATTTAAATGAATAGATGATATATACAAGTTCAAAAGCAGGATCTAGCTAGTGCAAAACTTCAAAGAGTTGGTTTAATGATTAAGAAAGTTTCTTACCTTACTAGTACTTCACTTTTTATGATAAAAAATTAGAGATTAATTCCAAAAATATTTATTAAATTACTTTGAATTTATAGATGAGAGAGTGTCTTTAAAATCAAATCGACGATAATATTTTTATTATTAAATTATAAAAAGCTTCAGTTTAAGATAAATTATAAATGCATCAATTAGTACTTGAATTTGGATGATATGATTAAAAATCCAATCATCAAGAGAATTTAATTTTGGCGTCAAAATTACATGAGAATATTAGAACATGAAAAACAATAAAATAAAAACAAAAAGAATGTCAAGTATTAAAAAAAAGAAAGAGGATGAGAAAGGGTGTACTTGTAACAGGGCTAGATAGATAGAGGAGAATGGGATGTACATTCATTCGTGAAAATCTTGGGTAACATTTCTGAGGACCACTTTGCATGCATCAGATATAAAAAACAGCCAACAGCTATAAATAAACAACCAGCACTTGAGGGTCTAGCTCAGGGTTTAGCTCAGTAGTCAATCGTGTGGCTTGTTTCGTTTTCATTTCGAGTTCGATTCTCTATGTGCACGCCTGTCACTCCTCGCGGTGCCTTACCTGCTCACTGGGCTTGCAAGATGCTCAGTGGACCATGGAGAATAGTTATGGTGTGCGCAAGCTCACCGGGACACCCCACGCTAATAAAAAAAAACCAGCACCAACTACTTGTAGTCTTGTACCTGGTCCTGGAGAGGGAGAGGGAGAGGGAGAGAGAGTATGTATGTACGTACACGAAGCTGGATAAATACGTCTATCATCACTCTTCCTTCACAGATTCAACAAATATAACGTAGATTTTGACTGATGGATCATACACGTCATGTACATATGCAATCACAGAGGCACTATCAGAACGATGCATTTCACCAGCGGAATATTCCGTTGGTATTTAGTCACTAATTTTATTGACATGACTACTGATGGGATTACAGAAAGTTATTATTTGATGAAAAAATCATCTTTGAGTATTTCCGTTACCATCACTGATAAATTTATAAATAAATAAAAAACACCAAACAAAAAAATTTAGTGCCATCATTTCATTAGTATTTCTATTACTAAAGATGGAATATCATCAATGAAAAATACTGTTTATAATTTTATTAATGATTTATTTTATCATAAATGACGGAATGATTTATTTCTATTACTATTGATTTATTTTACTAAATAATTTTATTAATGTTTATTTTATCATACTGTCAGTAATTTTTTTAACTTTTTAAAACATACTGGTAAAATTGACTGGTAAAATTTATTCTATTAATATTTTTATTTGTATTTATTAATTTTGAGTTTGATTTTTTTGCATGTGAGATAGAGACTAAGATCTATATCTGTAGAGAGAAGGTGAACCTTCATTATCATCCATTCCTCTCAAGCAAATAATAATGGTGATACTTGTAACTATATATATGAGATTAATTTCTTTTTAATTGTATTTTCTTTCTACAAATAATACCATGATAAGTATATATGCACGTGCAATAATTGATGGTGGTTGTTTTTTTGTTTTTATGATAATCAAGACTTTAATTAATGACGCTAGTGCCGTTGAATAATTACTAACAAACTAGAAGAGAAGAATATAGAAGTCTATGAAAACAAAAGATAAAAACTAGGCGTTGAAAAATTAACTCGAGAACTATACACTTCAATTCAGCACCTCATCTTCAAAAACCAATTTGTTTTTTTTTTAATTGGAAAAAGAAGAAGAGAAGACGTACTTGGTTTTAGTGAGTAAAATTAATTAATTAATTAACAAGATAATTATAATTTGTTGCAAAATTCTAAAAAATCAAATAAAATAGATGTACTTGGAATCTTGTTCAAACCAATTCGGTTATAATGCATGGAGATTTTCAAGTACAAACAATTCACATGGTGTAACACTGATGGCTGCTTTTCTACTGCATGTCCAGTCTCCTTGACGAAGTCACTCCTTGAATTGATAACTGGCTTTATTGTTAGCATCCATCGTAATAATAACGAGAGAGAAACGTGCGACGTACAAGTGATAAGAAAGAAGAAAATAGTTCCCTTCGTGATTGAATGGATAAACTTAAAGTGAGAGTAAAGTCAGAGTTTGGTATTGCCGTGGTTTTTATAGTTATGATTATAAAATGTATTTTTAGTTGATGATAGTTTGATATTTATTTATATTTAATTAAAACTGTGATTGAAATTGAAGTTTAATAAAAAAAGTATAATATGTTTGGTTAAGAATCATGAATAAAATTGAGATTGCGATCAAATTATGCAAATGTTACATCATCAATAAAACACAATTAAAATTAAAAAATAAATTATTATTTTTTTCTGGGTTGGACCCGATTCAATACATTTAGCTTTAGACCGGACTCAGTCCGGCTGGAACGGTACAGACATGCACCACTATTCACGTGAACAGTGGAGAGTGACTCCATTATTCACATGAATAGTGGAGACATGCTTCACTGTTCAAGTGAGCAGTGAAGTCACTTTCTACTGTGTACTTAAATAAACAATGGAGAATGAATTATAATAATTCACTCTTCACTGTGCAGTGCATAATGCATAGTAGAGCTCTCCACAACTAAAAGCAGCATTGTGTTACTTTCAGTGATCCTATGTTTTCAATATAAAAATTAATGGGACCCATAAATAGTAAATTAAGTTTTATTAATTACTAAACATTTATTTCTCGTGGCTTTAAAATTAGAAGCAATCATATAAACAAACTAGCTCAGTTTTATTCTCATATAGTCATCAATGTTTCGGGTTCTACTTACACTTTTTCAAAATTTGCAACGATACCATTAAAATCTCACCCCTTTTTTTTTTTTTTTTAAAGTTTTGTAGGTTTTTAAGTGTTTTTGTGAGATATTATAGATGTACGGGTTTGAGAGGGAAAAAAAATGATTTATTTGGTGGGTAAAATTGAAACTTCAACTAGTACGAGTCTTAAAAGCTACAGGGGCAAATTTTAAACTATGAGAAAAGAAGGGGAACATTGACAAATCCATGAGAACGAAAATGTAGTATGAACTTGAAAATTGTATTAGAGAGATACAATTTATCTCTAGAATATTTTGAAGAGATTATGTACATTGTTTGTATTGATATGTTTTAGATTATAAAACTAGAAAATTGGTCCATACTATGCTGCGAGTTAAATTAGTTTTTTTAACATAAAAAATATTTAGGTATTACTAATGTTTTTTCTAATAAAAAAAATATTAAACCTTGTGGGGATCTGATCGACTTGATGGGTTCAATAATAATCTGGACTACTAGCAAAAACATAATTTGACTCAAAATAAATATTCAAGATTATATTTTTTAAATATTGAGATGACAATATATTGAATCGATTCGGGTCAACCTAATTTAACCTACCAATCTACATGACAAGACATAGACCATGATATATAACCTCATAAAAATAAAATCAAAATAAATTATAAAGTCCGATTTTCAATAAACTTAATGTTAAATAGTGAAATTGAAAAAACATCAATTAAAAAAAGACTAAAAAAACGACTCGAGTAAACTCAGGTTAACCTACCAAACCTGCGATCCAAGTCATGGGATCGAGATAATTCAATAGAAATCAAATTGAAACAAATTATAAAGTTCAATCCTAAATCAACCTAGTGTTGAAAGATGAAATTGAAAACAAAAAACATTGATTAAAAGGATTAAAAAACTCTCGACTTAATCCACCAAACTCGTGATTCAAGTCATGAGACAAGGATAACTTCATAGAAAATAAAATGAAACAAATAACAAAACCTAATTCCTAATTAACACAATGTTGAAGGATGATATTGAGAGAAAAAAAAAGTCAAATAGGAAATTGGAAAAAAGAACTTGAATCAACTGATCAATTAACTCTTCGAACCAGCGATCCAGATCATGAGACTAGAATAACCTTATAAAAAATAATTATGAAGTTCAATTCCTAATAAACCTAATATTGAAGGATGAAATTAAAATTGTAAAATCTATTTAAAAAATAACACAAGAAAACAACTTGAGTCAATTTGAATTAACTCGCAACTCAAATCATGAGACGAGAATAACCTTATAGAAAGTAAATAAAAACAAATCAAGAAATCTAATTTCCTATCAATCAATATTTAATGATGAAATTTTAAAAAAAATCAATTAGAAAAGAAAAAAAATTCGAGTCTATCGAATTAACCAATCAAACATGCAGTTTAGGTCATGAGACTGAAATAACTTCGTAAAAAATAAATTGAAAAATAATTATGAAGTCTAATTTTTAATAAATTTAATGTTGAAAGGTGAAATTAAAATAAAAAAATTAAAAAAAAAACAAATAAAAAAAACTAAATAAAAATATTATTTTAATGAATAGTATTATATACAGAGCTAAGCTAGGAAGGAGTACAACGAAAACCCTCCTTTTTTTTTATTTTTGGTTAATTTTCATTTGTTTTAAGTCCAAAATTAATATTCGATTAAGGGTTACTTTTTCTTTGAAAGTAAATCGGCTAGTCATTATCCTCCTTGGTGCTTGCAAGTTGCATTTAATGTTATTTTCAATGTATGTAATTATAAGCTTCCTGCTGTAGATTTTCAACATGTAATCAGATATATAGTCTTGCCAAGTAAGGATTTTTTAGAGATATTGATATAGTATCCTAGCTAGGTTTAGCTATTATTCTGTTTTATTTTTCATGACTAAGATTACATGTCTTTTATTTTGTTGTAAGTTTCGTGATTTTGCAGACTATTTATATTTTTCTATTATGTCATGTTTTCAGTGGCTATAATAAGTGCTTATA
>Ga0325401_1001525_pt1 | contig 19651 bp, 7 predicted proteins | sample PopdelMetagenome_FD_205666 | JGI IMG/M metagenome (GOLD analysis project Ga0325401, IMG submission 205666) | Populus deltoides microbial communities from Bellville, Georgia, United States - Xylem-PdKOR-R2 | ecosystem: Host-associated > Plants > Phyllosphere > Stem > Wood/Secondary xylem | place... | reverse complement strand
TCGATTTTTTATTTTTTATATATATATATATATATATATATATATATATATATATATATATATATATATATAAAGGAGGTAAACTTAATTAATTTTATTTCCAATAAAGAATTAACATATATACAAAAAGAACTAGATTAATTTGGTCAAGTAAAAAGAAAATCACGTGATGGAATCTTGATTTTTCATTTAATTTGAAGGATTAGCATTAAACTAGCATAATATATAGAGCGCATTAACACTACCTTGAGAGAGTACGATTCATCTTAAATGACGAATTTGGCGGTTCATGTGGTGTTGCTATCTGTCACCACTCACCTATGGATGTGCAAGAAATTAAATGCACCGTAGGAAAACTCTTCCTATTTTTTTGAAAAGAAAAGCTTCACATAATTAATTAATAACCCAGACGAGGAATTCAGCGTCATTTAATTAATAGCTCAGACAAAGAATTCACAAGTCTTCGTCGTTGCCGGGGAAGCTACCTTCTCGAATGGATCACTTACAATGCATATGGTGTTTTTTTCGTGCATGGACAACAACCCCAGCAGTAAACGCCAAGGCCTTGTTGCCTATTCTACCAGAGCATAAACGAGCTGCAAAGTCTTAGCATATACTATATCTTTTGACATGAACACGCAACATAATCAATCCATCAACGAAAAACTTGATTGAATGAGCCAATGAGGTCCTCTTGCTTTGCTTGATTTTCTAAATAACAATCAACTTTTTGTGGTGTCCACAAGCTCTGCAGAATCGGGAAATTATTTTTCGGACATCAAAGCATGATTACAAGATAAATTATCTGAGAGATTTCAGTTCGGGATCAACGCGTGGTGGCTTTCTGCTCTTCGCAACAGCCACCCATACCTCAATGTTGCTTTCGATAATCCGAGGAGATTTCTAGTAAATGATGTAAAAATGCGTCTATACTTGCACAGTGATCTAAGTGAGAGACTGTGCATGCACTGTTTTTATTTATTTTATCCTTTCCATTCCATGTTCATTGAATCTTATTTTAAAATATAATTAATAGCTATGAACTCATACCCTAAGAAGTAGGGAGTCGGGCTCCCAAAAAGAGGGGCATGTATACCTATAAAACACCGAACTAGATCGATGCATATAAACAAACACAAATGTAAAAAAAAAATAGATAAGTAAAAAAGAGAGAATCAAATATCAAATAAAAAGAAATGGTTGTCGCCGGTGAAATGGCAATTTTTTTGACCTGGAGGCTTTTGCTCAGAGAAAAAAGTTGCAAAGGTTTTTAACGACTTGAATGGAGGTTGAAGAATTTTTAAATTGGTATAGCCAAAAATATATATTAATTCGAGGACCTAAAGCTATTGAAATATTATATAATGGTGATTTTTATTTCTTTTTTTTTAAATAATAATAATAATAATAATAACGATATAGTATACTATGCATGTACTATGTCAAACTAAAGTTTCGAATCCTCTCCAATAATGGTTGTATTTACGAGAAAAACAAGAGCTATGGACAAGGGCGTGGAGCCAGAAAATGAAATTAAAGGGGCAAATTAAAAAAAATTTATTCAGGAGGGTCAAGATTTTATTTTATTTTTTTAACTAAATCTATAAATATTATTAAGGAAGGATTGGAAAGGAAAAAAAAAAAAAACATTTCCCGGGCCTGCCTGCCCCCTCCCTCCCCGGTCACTGGCTATGGGAAATTGCATGTCATCGGATCGTGTAATTAAACATATGAAACCCGTTATTTGATAGCCCTAGTTGAATACGTGGTTTATGATTTTCCTCCGACCAAGCTTTAATATGGATCATGATTTTTTTCTGCCGATTTGTAAGTTAAGATTTGATATAGTTTATGTTTAGTTTTTTTTTTTTATGTTTTTCATCTTAAAAAAAAACATTAAATTAATGTATTTTTTAATGATTTTGATAGGTTAAAGTTCAAATAAAAATAAATAATATATTAATATATTTTCAATTAAAATACATTTTAAAAAGGTATCATTAACAAACACACAAATAGATGATATCCATGAGAGGCTGGCTTATGATTGTTGTCTTGAGAACGATTCCATGAAATCTCAAATAGTACTGCCGTATCTGTGACTTCGTCTGGTTGTTGCTGACCTTTCCTCCCATTTGTATTATCGCAGAAATAAAAATTCGACGTCGGAAAATTGCCAAGATAACATGTTTTGATGGTTATTTTTAAATTATTTTTTATTTAAAACTATATTAAAATATTTTTTTTAGTTTTATAATTTATTTTAAATATCCTAAAGTTAAATTAAATTAAAGCAAAAAAAATTTTAAAAATCTCAAGAACAATTTTTGAATGAAAAAACAAATACATTCTTACCCTTTTCTTCTTCTTCTTCTTCTATATATATATATATATATATATATATATATATTACAAACACCCATGTTTTACACGATTTTAACTGTTTGTCTCTGCATTGTAGAAAAAAAGAGCGTGGATCGCGTGGAAAAAAGAGGGGATCGGACTCCTTTTATTATTATTATTATTATTATTATTTAATTTAGCAGTTAAAACATGTACTTAAACTAAGCCGAGCTTTTCTATCTGCTCAATTAAATGCTATTTAATTTGCACTGAAATTAGGAATAAGAGATTCGAGAGTAATTATCTTCTTGGATAACAAATTAAATGCCAACAACAGTCCATTTAATTTAGAGTAACCTTTTTCGGGAAAAAAACAATTATGTCAGTCCTTCTGATTTAGCATTTTCTACGACGCCTTATGGTCTCGAAATTTTATTCTTTCCACAAGAACTCCTAGGAATTTTTGTTGTGATTTCCGCAATGATTTTATATTAAGTATAAAACTAAAAGGAAATACTGTTTTCCCGTGTTTATTAAGACAGTTGATTACAATAGTAATTTATAATTTTATTTTATTTTGTATTTTGATTTTTTATTATTATTTATTTTTTAATTTAGTTTTTATACTATGTGTTTATAAAGATTCAAAGTTGTTTTAATTTACTTTTTATATGATTATTGTTGTGTCCATAAAATATCATACAAATCAGGTTTGCATCAGAAAAATATCTTAGCATCGCGGTATGATTTATTTTTTTAAAAAAAATTTAGTTAAATAAAAAATGATTTCGAAAAAAAAAACTAGGTTATTTAACTTTGTAAAGTCAATAACTTGATTTAAGAGTTTGACGAGTTAACTTTGGTTGCTCGATTCGCTAGTTTAGCAATGGTTTTTTTATTAATTAAACTCGATTATGTGATTGTCTATTTTTTTATCATATAATTAAAAAAATAGTTTTGAAAAAAAATATTATTAAATTTTAGAAAGTCCAAGGGCCTATTGACGGATTTAGCGATTTAACTTTTCTTTCTTTTTTTTAGTTTATTTTTTTTGATTTTATCCTTTGATATTGGATTGATCAAAAATTGAGTTTTATAATTTGTTTCGTTTCGTTTTCTATAATGTTATCATAGTGTTACAAAAAAGTTTCAATATTGATTTGATGATCGATTTTGCAATCGTCTATTTTTGTTATTATATAATTAAATAAAAAATAGTTTAGAAAAAAACAAGTTATTAATCCCAATATAATCCATTAGTTTGCGGGTTTTGCATGTTGACTCGAGTTACCTGATTCATGGGTATAGTAGGTTTGCCCATCAAACTTGATATATTTATTTTTTATTTTTTGGTCTTTTAATTTTTCTAATTGTTTTTTTATTTAATTCCTCTTCAATATTGTATTGGTTGAGAAACAAAATTCATGAATTGTTTTTTTCTATTTTCTATAAGGTTATCACCATCTCAGATAAATATATTTTTTAGAGTTAGTACTCTATTTTACAAGTATCTAATTTTATCATAAAATCAAATAAAAATTATTTATAAAAACAATAAAGTTATTAAATCAATTGAAATTCATTCCCAGGTCATAGGGTGACCCAAATCAATCCAATCTAGCATCGTTTCGGTATTAAAAATATTTGCTGTCTTAAAGTTTTTTCAAAAACCATGCTATTTTTTTTATTATTTATCTAGGATGACAATTCAAGTGAAGTAAGAAATCAGATTTACAGGTTTCAAGATCAAATTATTTTATTTGATTTAATAATACTGAAAACAAAAAAACTTAATACTCTTTAACAATTTTTCTCTAAGTTTAGAAAAAAAAAATAGTAAAACCATTACCTCATACATGTTTACATCAATTACTCTATAATCAATAAACTAGACATTACTTTCAACATGCGATGGCAAGAAGTTTCCAATCATCAGCAGAGTTCACGATATAGATTACCCATACTTTTGAAAATGTTAAAAAAAAAATAAAAAAAATAGAAGGCTGAAGGCTCGATTGGATTTAGTTTTTCCGTTTACTGCAGGAAGGCATCAAATTGACATTTTACCGTGTGATGCACCGGGGAAAAAAAAAAGCTTCATTAGTTTTTGTATTTTAAAAATATTATTGATAAAATTTAATTTTTTTTTATTTTTTAAAATATTAATACCAAAAATAACATTTACAAAAAATTAAAAAATTATTTTAATACATTTCAAATAAAAAACATTTAATACTCCTACAAGCACCTCCAACATTAGTAAATGGTCTGAGATGGGACTTGCAAGTTGAGCCGTCCCATAAATCTGCTGAAAATAAATAAGAGCCGTAGAGGGGCTCCCACATTTACTGTTGAAGAAGAGGCACGCAATCATCAAACTAGATTAACGCGGTCCAATGATGTATTTTGATAATGTTTATAGTGACTATATTGTCGGAGAACCAAATTCCTAACAAGAAAGCTCTTATTGCTTTGCTTTTCACTTTTTAAAGGAAAACCCTCTGTTCCACTTTGTGCAATAACCACCTTGGACAAGTCTCTAGGAAAGTACCATTTAAGGAAATATTTTAATCCGGGATGTTCCACTGGGAATATTTTACTCATCAACTAGATCAGTAACTGGATAATTTATACATTTTCTTACAAGAAAGAAACATTGTAGCCTTTGAAAAGGTTACTTGGAGATGCACATCTCTTTTTAAGAATAGGGTTTGTTCCTCCCAAGTTTTCAGTTTCCAGAGTATTCTACTAGTTCACATTGCTTTTCAGTCAGGCATCAGTCTTGCTTGCTCCTAGCATGCAGCTACATCGTAGATACTATATTACGCTCCTAGGGAGTAGAACTTGAGGGCCTACGAAAACCCACTCTTTTCCATCTTTGAGAATGAGAACTTAAAGGGTACGAGATATCTATATGTAATATTTTTTTTATTATCAGAAAGTAAAGAGCGAAGATGAGTTTTGGTATCTGATCGTCGTTGCCTTAGATCCTGCTTGAAAGGAAGAAACGAATAAAAATGTGGGGTAAAGTGGGTGAATTCGATGCTAGGCTACTCTTACGTTTTTGTTTTTATTTTTTAATGTTTGTCCAGCAGTTTCTTTACTGTTGCGCTATTAGCATCACATTTCCATTACAAACTCCAAGGTCATTTCATTAACCATGATAATATCTCCTCGTATCTGCCGCACTGTCTGCGGTATTGGCGAGAACCTGATCTAGAATCTCAAATCACAAATAAAAACAATATAGATAATCTTGCAGGTTTTGCCTCGAATAGCCAGCAACATGCTTGTAATAATATTATATGACCAGGAGCAGCCACACCAACCTTTGAGAAAAAAAAAATCATTTTAATATTCCCCTTCTTAAAAAAAAAAATATTAACTGACCTGAGCCTCTTGGTTTTGTTGGGTTGGGATATGTGCGTGTCAACGTGAGTTACACGGATAACACAAGGTAATTATAGTGGTAAGATAATTTTCTGTATGAAAATATTTTTTTTTAATTTTTAATATAACATATCAAAGTTAATTTTAAAATATTAACTTTGATATTTTTTCATGTAAAAATCACTTTAAAAGCCAAAATTCCAGTCCAAAAAAGCATGCGCTGAGGCTCAATCAATAATTGTATCAATGGGCTGGGTGATGGAGCCCATAATAGTTAGCAGGCTGGCCATACTCTGGTTAAATTGCATATCCAGTCCCTTACTATTCGAGGAAAGAGAAATCAATATTGAGACTTGAGAGTATTGGACGATAAAATTTAAAAAAAAAAAAAGGAAAAAGAAAAGAGAATAGTTTTTCATGACTAAAGAGACCAGTAAAACTAGGGCATGGCATACTTTATCCTTGACTGGGGCGGCATCACACAAACCACGAATCAGTAATACGGCCTTAAACACTGAACAAGACATACAAGGCAGACTTTCACATCTATACAGTGGAAGAAACAGACATGCCCAGTTAGGAATATGCACATGGCTTTAATTACAACTACACCCCGCATGCATGTTTCGGAACGTCCACACTGCAACCCCATACATAGCAATCCTCTGTATAACTTAGCTCTGCAAATCAACAAACACTCTCAACTCCCAACAACAAACCCCAGATATCAACCTTGCAAAATTGTCGATAGAGGGGAACATAATTCTTCCTGCTATAAGCGACAGCTTCTCCACCACCGAATTGAGGATGTGATTGCAATTATCCTTCAGCACTGACCTCAAGGCATAATGCACACTATTCGACACCGAGGGAGAACCGGTGTTAATCTATATATCCGAGTAAAAAAAAAATTTCAATCAATTTCTTTTGTTTTAAAGATCCTTCTTCCTTCTGCAGTCGACTCCCCACTACCTTGTCTCATAGAAGTTCCAGCAAGTCAAACAAATCACTCCCTCCTCTCCAACATCACCTTCTTCTGCCATGGAGTCCACTACCTGAATGATGATGATGACGGTAACGTGACCCAGTGCCTCTTCCACTACTTCCTTCCCATGTGCTGCCGCGGCCGGTAACTCTGCTGGTACCACCTGGCATCCAATTCAAAGTCTGAGTGCCCAATCCATTATTCTCCTCCTCCTCTCTATCATTATACTCCAACACCAGCCTCTTGATGTCTTGCTTCTCTTCAAACTCAGCTGCTTCTTTCTGTTTTGTGCTCTGCACAAGAGAGCAATCCCTAGGAATGTACAGCTGCTTTGTTTGTTGCTTATTCCCACGCTTCACAAGCACTTTCACCTGAACATCCTTGTTTCCTCCAGCCTCCTCATCCTCGTCACCACTTTCCCCTCCAACCACCCTTCCATGATGATCCTTAGCAGACCCCTCAAACAAGTTCATGGGTATCACCATATTTAATGCCGGTCGACCACGAAGTTCCTGCCTGCGCTGCTCCATGCTCTCCTGCACCCACAATTGAAATAACAGGAGTTACAAGGTTTCCCATTAAATTCTTCAGCAATTATAGAAGTTCGATTCCAGAATCAATTATTTGCAAATGGCAGCAATCACAATTTCCTCGGCATCTCAAAGTTTTCAAATATCAGTCTCGAAACATTATGTAATTGTCCTCATCAAAATGTAGACAGGCAACATCATGACTATTTACCCAGAGTTTAAAGAGTCTTTTCAAACCACAAAAAATGTTTTCATATACACACAGTGCACTGTAGGGGCATTCACATGTGTGCACGTGTATATTGTATTCACTATTGACAGGGAGGCACATGCAATTGTGAGCAAAAAAAACAATAATCTGAATCTTGCCTGCATTACAGCTCTCAGTTCCTGCTCAAAACTGGCTACTTCAAGAGGGTCCACCTCTGCAACCTTTTGTCTGACGTGTACTTCATCCTCCTCCTCAGAAGCAGGTCCATCCCCATCATCATCCTCATCCTCTGTGTCAACCCCACCATCATGATTCTCTTCATCTAACTCTTCTTCATCATGTCCATCCTGGTCAATGGTGCCACTGCCTGAATCAGTGTCACTGCCACCAATGTCCTCATGCAATCCATTTTCCTCATTCCCATTCAAAATGCTTTGTCCATTGGCAGAGATGGTACTGGAAGTAGTCCTACATAACGGTTTGTCAGTGTCAGAGTGCTTTTCACTATTGAACTTGTCAGTTGAGACAGTTCGTTCATTCTCCTCGAGTTCTATAAGAGCAGCATTGACTTCTTCAATTGATGAATACCGTATCATATTTGGACGTAATTCAGCAAATAAGTCCTGCAAATGCCTTCAATGTATGAGCACATCGCAAACTAACATGAAAAATGAAGCTATTTAAATTAGCTCCATAAACAAACAGAAATAACACAACAAAAAAAGAGAAAGATCAGTTTCATAAGCACGAGACTTGCCACAAAAAGTGCTGCAATCTGACTAAAAACCAAATGAAATGGAATAAAAAGGCAATTCTCTTTCCATAACTCAAGCTGAAGCTCCTTAAAAAATCCAATTAAAATTCTTATAGTTGCATGATGGAGTTGCCTCTACAATTTGGAGATGATAGTAAATGTCCCAACCAAGTGCAGCTTAATATAACAAATAGCCTTGCCTGATTAATTTCCAACTTATCGTTTCATTTCACAGATAGTGCATTCAAAGCAGAATGCCTTCCATTCTTTTGTTCCCTTTCGTTTCATTTAGGGCTGAAGCAAGAAAATTACTTGGTCATGTGTCAATTATTTCTATTGTTCACTGTATTTTGTTGAGAGAAGACATAACCAGGCATGTCAATGATAGAAAAGTTGAAAATAAATATCAAAATATAGGATGCAATTAGTCCTAAAGCCAAACAACTCTCAAGTGCAAAGTCTACTGAAGAACATGCGAGTTGTGCATTTCAGTGATAAAATAGTTTTTGAGTTTGTATCACTTGTATTCAACACAAAATCACAACATTCTTGCATTTCATTATATCTTATTATGAGCCAACCAAATAAATCATAATGGCTTTCCTATCTTGCATCAAATCAAAGTATATTGCACAGAGCATGTCCATTCCCTATCTGCACCCACGGAAGAATATTCTTGTATTATTTAAAAAGCAATATCTACTTAAACCAAAGGCATAATTTTGTCATTCCACAATATAGCAATGTTGTTGAACATAAAAAAATTGTTACTCTGAGTTCCAATCCTCTTATATTAGAAGAACCTTACAGTTAAACAAGATGATAAGAGAGAGTATAAAGAGATGCACAACTGACCTGCAAATCAAATTCAACATCAAGAGGTAGCAAACCTTTGCTGAGAATATACCTCTGAAAGTGCATTAAAAACCGATTAAGTTTCCTCTTAGAAGAGCCTCGGTCAAAATAGTGTCCGCAAGTGTCCAGAAGAGTGATAACCATCCTGATGCGGAAACAATCCTCTGGTGGATCTAGCACGTCTTGCTAGTAACATGAATAATCAAAAGCATATCATAAAGCAAGCAAAGTGTAATATAAGCAGCAAAAACTAGATCATAAAGTTCACCACAAAAAGTAATTAAAGAAAAAGCAATATATTAGCACCTGGAACATGTATTATTAGTGCTAAAAATGGAAGCATCACATGCTTCAGGAATAAATGCTGTTAATTTCCTACTTTTCTGAGTAAGCAGTCCATATTTGAGTGTATGATGTAATTAATAACCATAGTGGAGTAGATACATGTGTAACTTCATTTGCATTTCAAATGACTCCTAATAAAAAACTGGTCAGATGATCAGTTGTCAGACAATAGAATCATGTCTTCATCAAAGATCAACCTATATAAATTTATCATATGCATAAAACTGGTTTATATTGATCATTTGTCTTCTCCTAAAATCTTTAATTATATAAAAACAATGAATTTGTTATAGCCCACACCTCTGGAGTGTCATGACCAAACAGAAGGATCCAGTACAGTGTCTCAAAAATCACAGATGAATCCACGTGTTCATAATTGTATAGTTCCCCCAAGAATCGCATGTGGGCTATGCGCCTCTGCTGCATCCCATAGTCATTTAGTTCCAGCCCAAGCCTAATCTCCTCTAAAACCTGTACACCAAAAGTAAATTGTTATAGATTAAAAAACAACTGTACACATTCATGTACTCACAAGCAAACTTAATGCGTTGGAGTCTATGACAATATACCCATGACCAAAGATGCTAGCAAATGAGGATTCAGAACATTCCACATCTTAAAAACATCACTGCCATACAAGACAGATTTGCACAGCTGTCAGCAATTTATTCAAGAAAGTGGATTGTAGAAGAAATCGTTTTAGTTTCAAAGACTATTTTTTGTTTCAGATAGGCTAAAGTAATGGTAGCGTGAATAGCTAATAGCCAAGAAGTAATCATAAGAAAGAAATAGGGAAGTAAGGTTAGTTTTGAAGGGGAAGGTTATGGAAAAACACATTTAAGGTGTCTTCCAAAAGCCACGCTCCTGTTGATAATGGGACAAGTGTAACACTCTACAGTTAGAAGTGTCAGCATCGGTCTCTTTTAGATTGTGAGAAAATGAGGACATAAGCATCTACTAGAACACCCACCACCATCTATCAGCCGTGCTATGAAGTATGACTATCGCTTTATTAAAGACATCCCTAAAACCATTATGCAAGTTATCCATGACTAACTAAATCTCAGATATCAAGACTGCCTACATGAGAAGAGAAACACTCTCACTTCACCAAGCAAAATTATTTCTGATAAAAGTTCCACTTTCTTCTACGACCATCCATATTCAAAACTACTCCCATTATTCCATATTTATTGGTATCAAATTCTCAAAACTACAACAATAGAATTTAAATCTTTGTTTGTTATTCCTGAAAAGAAGCCATATGGAGGGAAAAATGTTTAATGGCAACAAGTTCCTCATACTAGAATATTTTCCCCAATAAAACATCTGAATGGTGTAGCTTGCAAATCCTCAACTTCCATTATCAAAATGCCATTAGAAAAACATAAAAAGACAACTTGGCTATCATGCAAAAAAGGGAGAAAAGAAAAGAATGATATTATGATATTATCTTTTCAAGGAACAATATGAAATACGAACAACTTAAATTTCCGAAATGAAAGAAACAAACCTCATCAACAACTGCCACTGCAAATTCATCATGATAACGGCTTAAGCCAGCAGTCAGAGAAGCAATCAAGTGAATTTGCCCATACTTCCCTTTATGGACCTTCATAAAACACTTTAAAAGATATGCCTCACATTCACTCCATGGTAATTTACGAAGTTGCCGGAGCACATGCTCAATGGAAGACTTGTCTAGATCGGAGAATAGTAATTTTCTGATATACTGCACAGAGAAATCATCGATTAAATATATCTAAAGTCAAAAACATTGAAAAGATGGCGCTATAAAATGATTCACACCTGATACAAGGGAGGACGGACTTTAGACACTCGTGCAGACCTTTCAGGTGGTTTGCACAGATAGTAAGCATTTTCTACAAGGGTGCTATGCCGAGGATCCAAATTCTTGACATTTTTCAAGCGCATAAGTATCTCCAACATATTAGCCATGCGCACAGTAGTTTCAGGAGAACGATACAGAAAACGGCCACATGTCTCGAGAAGATTGCAAGCAACATCAATGTTATGGTGAGTGAAATCATCTAAACAAGCCTGTAGGAAACAGAAGCATCTAGGTATAAGCACAGTCCAATAAAATGAAACATGATGAAAGTACCATCTCAGATCTCAACAGACCATATATTAATTTCAAATTCATCTTCCGTTAAAAATAAAATACTGATAATGACATTAAGAAAAAAATACAAATGGTAAACAAAAATGGAGTTAAAAATTATCTGCATTTAATGTAACATAAAAAATCAGCTCCATTATATATCATGTCCATAGTTCCACCTGTCTTTCTAAACCAAACAGGATCAAAAGCACATGGATTTTTTCACAGGAATACCAACAAGGTACACAAGTAAAAAGGGAAGACTCATCTACGCGTATGAATTCACTTGGAGAAATGGCAAATGGTATTGTTTCCAAGGAAAGAGGAAGACTGACAGCATGGATTAATTTCCTGGGATCGACAGAAAGTGCATCTTTATGCAAGAAGATTCAGAGTCATTCCATTTAGTTACAACCAAGGTTCAAATAGGCAATAGAGTAGACAACAATTAAAAGCAAAACTATAAATGAATAAGCCACTACACAGACCTTCAAGCAACTAAAAACGGTGCTTGCTGGTGCAATTCTGAACTTGCAGAGCTCTCCAATAAATCTAATATTCCTGATCTTTGTCTCAATATTCATTTGATCCTGCAGAAAATTTACAATTTGAAACTCCAATCATAATATTTACAGGCTGAAAATGAATGCCAGTAACAAAACACTGACAAGAATAACAAGCCAAGCCATTCTTGCTTCAATGAAACACATCAAAAGCAGACCTTTTTATTTATTAAGAAATTGAACTCCTCCTCTAACATTTGTAAGAGCATGGAAGAGACATCCTTCATGCATGTTGAGAGTGTGGCAACCATGCGTGAGTAGTATGGAAGCAGTTCTAGAGATGTCCTGGGTACATTAAATAATGCCCTTGCAAGCTTCTTCCGACTTGACTTTGAATTTAGATAACAAAAATCTACCTGAAACAGCATGTTAAAAAAAAAAAACAACGAGATCTTAAGTATAAAGGTTCATAGTTCCTGAAAAATATGTGAAGCACCAATTCAGGAAAAAAAAAAAAAAAGCAGTGTGATTACAGTCAATTGATCGATTAGGTCACGGCTGACGCAACCAGGAAGCCTCTGTAACAGAGCATCCAAATTAGTCCCTTCAAGACTTTTGAGTTTCTCCTTCTCATTTTCTCCTTTTCTCTCCGCATCTTTTTCTTTTCCTTTCTCCTTTTCAGGATCTTTTACCTTTTCTTTATCTTTTTCTTCCTTATCCTTCCCCTTCTCTGTACTTTTTCCCTCCTGCAAAGGGCCAGACTCTGCAGAAACCTCTGCCATATCTTGGGTGGGTTGGCCTTGATCTGATTCAGGTGCCAGCTCCTTAAAATAAATGAAGACATCAATGCATAGAATAAGATATAAACTTCTTTTGTGTGAGTGTAGAAGTAACATTTTCACAGAAGAACCATCAAAGCAACCTAGAACAGAACAAATACACCTCAAAAGGCCCGGAATACATGTAAGTTTAGAAGCAACAAGAAGCTCACTTCAGAGAAGAGAAGGGAGATAGAAGGGCCCACAAAAGGCCGCTAACTAGTATAAACCCTACTTCAACCCATTTAACTGCAAAGTACGCAAGTTTTAATGAGTCGTGCAAAACGATTACCATAATTCACAAGCTACTATAAAAATTCACACCAAAAGTCATCATATTCACTTGTTCTTCACCAATTGTTGCCATATACCATGGTTAAGTCAGGAATAACCAAAGCTGTTATAAAATTAATGAGTTTTAATCCCTTACAATTGGTTGATCTTGAGTCTTCGCAGAATGCTCATTTGCTTTTGGCTCTGCCTCTCCCAATAATACTGCTGGAACAAATGCTCTAAAAGGAACATATAAAAATCCACCTTAGGTTTCAAGCTGGCAAATTTTGTATATAAGGTAACCAGAATTAAGTTTAATATAAAATGTATTTGTAAAGACTGACACCATTCTTTTAACTTGATTTGAAGATTTTCTAGCCACAACAAACCTGAGATCTGGTAAGCATTCATAGAAGGCTCTAGTATCTTCATCATCCCACAAAGCTTCAAGGAGAGAAGCATCTTTCCCTGCTGCAGGTGATGAAACGTCCTCCCCACTAGTAACCCTAGTTGTATGACCATCTTCTGGCATCACTGGAGGTTGCATATCAAGTGCTTCTGCTAAACTGATATGAAGAAATTATATGTCAAGGGAAAAGCCATCAGCACATAATACAGATGATGCAAGCTGAAGGGGATTACTTTATAGCCTCCTAAAATACAAGTACCACTATGTGCAACCAGGAAGAATCAACCAAAGCATTAACTCAAGCAAGAAATAGGAGGGCAGAGCACATAATTGCAGCTACAAATTCACCAACACTACACATGTCATAATTTGTTTTTATCAAGATCCTATATTCAATTCTAAGGCCCATAATAGGAACGCCAGCAATTACACAATTCTCAGCATCGGAAATCCTCTACTTAAAAGTTTCTAAAAAATTCTTGACAAGTTGTTAATTAGCTTACAAGCTTTCTTGCAAGTTGAGATTGAAGTGAAAATCGAGGCTATGAACCAAAGCCAGCAAGCAACAAAGAACTTTCAGGTAAACATTTATAAATGAGAAACATGGAATGATATGTTTTGCTTAGCTATGCAAGTTAAACAATTGACAACAGAAAAATCAAAAAGTCTACTCTGCACACTGGTTTCAGCAGCAAGTTTTATGCCTCCCAGCAATGGCTTTTCTCATCTTCAGCCCCAGAAACTTCATCCAACAAATGACCACAGCACATTGGTTTGACAAACTTCCATTTGCAGTCTAGTTAAAGAGATAATCTTTTGATATGTCCGGAGTGGCATATCTTTTTTAATCAGAATTAAATTTCACATAAACAACCTTTATACAAAATCATCATTCATGAAATTAAGAACAAGTACAATAATAATGGTTGTGATATCAAGTAATAAGGTAGAAAGGTTAAGGATTCAGAAAGGCAGATGTAAAGGAAGCAGCAGGAGAGAGAAAATTCACTTGGAAATATGGCATGCTTTAATTGTTACAATGTATGTCCTGCTGCTTGAATGGAGTCTACTTATCTAGTCACCACAGAATAAATACAAAAAGAAAATGACATTGACAAGCAAACTTACGATGACACATTACGGTACAATTGGTCATAAGATTTTCGCAGCTTTTCATATGATGAAACATTATCATCACTCAGCTCTCCTTTAGCATTCAGCATCTTTGCATTTTCATGCTCCATTTGACGAAGTGACTGTTCAGAGATAAAAATCTATCATTTACTGGCATCTTAGAAAATAGAAGTATAAAAAGAGATGAATGGAAAGAAACAAAGTTCCTCATTCAGACAAGAGCCTGGAAAAATTAAGATTGCAAAGTTGGACTAAAATCAATAGCTAAAGGCAGTACAAATCTTACAGCATGCTCTGACTGAAGTAGTTCGGCGACAACATCATAATATGTATGAAAGGCTTTCCTGAAGATTTTCTTTTGATCACTGGTGATGCTAAGGCCCTTGAGAAACTGCAGAGAAATGTCAGAATGTAAGGCAAACTAAAACATGATTGACAAAGTAATCTTAAAAGATCTAAAGACAACAAATAATGTGAATAGTACATGTAAATGAGATAGATATTATCACAAATAAAAGAAAGGTGCTAATCAGGACTAAGATAAATGCAAACTAGAATGAGATTGGAATGTAAATTAAAGGACCGGAAAACAAAAAAACGTGTGAACTGTAAAAGTAAATGAGATAGAAATTACCACCAAAAAAGGTGCTTAGAGAGGATTGAAAGGGAAAGAATAAAAAAAAGAAGCAGCACCTCTTCCTGGGTTTCTTGTCCAGATAGGGGAAGCCCCAGAAAAACTCTTCCTTGTCGAGCAAAACTAGCAAGGAGAGTCAAATTTGTCTGAGTAGTATCTCTGTCCTTCAAGTTTTCTATACTAGTAAGATCCTTAATAATATTGATGAAAATACTGCTGTCTTCTGTAACTCCAACAAAGTAAAGTTCCAAAAGCAGTTTTAAGGTGCTTCGCTTCTTCATAGCCTTTGAGTTCTTGTCCACGTCCAAGTCTTCCCCTGATTTTCCAGGAAAAAAGACCTTTAAGAGCCCTTGTACCAGGCTTGGCGAGAAGTCTTTGTACCGTTGATGAAGCAATGAACAGATCTTTCCAAGAAAAGCAAGTGTTAAATTAGTTCAGAAGGGCAGACAAAATGATAAACATACCATGTGGACTTCATGCAAAAAGTTCAAAGTAAAATGCAGTTTTCAATGAACAGAAAAAACTTGCAAGTTATGGTATAATGCTACAGATAACTAGTTATTGTCCCTTGAGAGTTTTGCAAAGTCCCTGCTAGCTGAGAATTATCGCAGACTTGACCCGTCAAAATTTAAAGGTATATGAACATGAGAAGAAAGCACTACAAGCAAGGCATTAATTAACTAATCCAGAAACTTGAAACAATCAAAGAAATTTGCAAAACACAGTAAAAACCTAAAGCAGATTCAAAACAAGGAAAAACAGGACAATTAAGCCAAGCAAATAAGTGCATGTTGGACAATGACAAGGTTGCCAAAGTGCTACTTGGTGATAGTGCAATATATAATTTTACAGTACACTTCTGAAAAACTTACTGTAAGCATTCGACTGTTTTATAACATACCACTTCAGATATTTTCATGATCTTAGGCATGCAATAACCCAGTTCATAGTCCCAAATTGAATGAATAACCAATAGCTTGAATACAATTTAATATAATTACCATTATCCAGCCACTAAAAAGGTGATCCCTAAAGACATGTCGCTGATTTGCGAAAAACATGTTCCACAGCTAGTGAATCATATCCACAAACGGACAAGCCCAAAAAAAAAATCTGCTTGCAATTTTAAAAGCTACCTGAACAGCTGCTTGTATGTCAGAAGATCTAAGTTTTGCATCACAAATGGATGTCACAGCTTCACTGACAAATTTGCTAAGGTTCACATTTCTCAACTCTTCCATCAGTCCTTCCTTCTGTTCTTCATTTATCTGCTTTAATTTTTTGATAACAGCAGTATTGCGCTTAATGCTGGAATCCAGTGTCCTGAGAAATCCTGAATCTGGCAACGGTGGTAAATTGTATCAACCTCTCCTGCATTCTAGAATTAATACAGAAGGTATCTTTTTGTTTGAAACGTAGCAGCATACAGTAAAAGACTCAAATCACTTTCAAAAGGATGAAAGATTGTGAATCCAGTTGGAATCAAAAGGCATTAGATTTTTTTATATAAAAAAAACATGGCAGCTATATTCGAATTAAAGACGAGTCATCTTTAAAATATCTAGGGGGTATTAGTCAGGTATGAAGAACAGAGTGTATCTGTCGAAGTCTCTCTAGCAAGTTTTAGAAAACCCAACCACAAGAGAACTCTCTCCACTAAGATTGCACGTCTATGAAAGAATTTAAAGCATGATTCACCTTAAAAAAGGATTCATGAGTTCAAGAATATCCATTTCTGGAGTGAAAAGAGGAAGATTTTTAGACATTGTGGATTAAACTAGAAAGCTAAAGAATATTTCCCAAGTCTTTAATTAAATTCAGTCTATGCTGCTGTCATTTTTTAATTTCCAACGGTACAAAATTGTCAGCCACCTTTGCCATCATTTCTCACGTCTTGCAATGCCACCACAGCAGCTAGCACAACAGCAATGCTGTTACTGGACTTATTAAAAATCCTATTGATACTAAAAGAAGGTTGCATTTCATGACTTACTACCAAAAGCATGATGTCAAAACCTATCACCACTACTAACCATCATTTGCATCACATTGAATATCATTACCGCCATTGAAATATTCTGTCACAAATATGATCACCTCTCACTCTCCTTAGTTCCTTACCCTTTTCACGCCATCACCAAAATGCTACCACCATTCCTTGATTTCTAGATGGTTTTTTCTATAACCATCTTGTGAATGTAGCCCTATACGAGAAGCACCAACCAATCTCTACCTGCGTGAGCATGCCCACTCTCTGCTACTACATCCTATTGTGGCAACGTCATGCAGCACATTCTGAATAAAAACATCATCCTCTCTGGATCCTAATAAACAGTAGTGGTGCTAAGGGGAAAAACATCAGAGCATAACCAACACGGATTCAATCAGAGACTATAAAAAACCTACCAAATTTGACAAGGTCAAACATTCATTTTTGGATAGCCAAAATAACACAACATCAATAGTAAAGAGGCAATGCGCCAAGGAATTTCTTCCCATTACATAAGATAAAAATCAGTAAAAATAATAAATCAACAGAACAAATAGAGTCATCTGCACTTACAAAAGATTACTCAACACACAATGAAGGTAAAGTCCTGTATTCAATTATCTAATAAGGAGGAAGTGAGGAATGGACCAGAGCCCCAGAAATGTGTGTTCCAGACTCTTTTATTATCATCAGCATTATCAGCCTAATGCCTTTTGTTCATATCTATCAGGCTAAAACAATGAAACAACTAACAAGCCTTTATTCTTTTCAATCACCAAAAAAAAAAAAGTTTCAAAAAAAATTCAGCAAAACCAGACACTGCCAGGTGAGCTTATCCGTTTCAGTAACAACTAAACAGTTAAACAGCCCTGAAAAATTCTCGTAACATAACCAACCAGGCCTTTCAGGATTCAAATTGCTTTGACGAAGAGCAACTTTTGCCTCGATAGATTTCTTCATTTCCTCGAGTCGAGCAACCGCTTCCTGACAAACAAAACAAGTCTTCTTAACAACATTGCTTGAAAAAATACAACAAAAAAGAAAATGATAACAATTGCAACAACTACTGCATATTCTCATTAGTTTCGTTGTAGCCAAAAACTAATGAAAAATTCAACTTGAACATCATAAACTAATATTTGTTGTTAAACAAAAACTAACATGATTCAGAAATTATAAAAGCACACAGATTAAAATACTAAAACTGACAGAAACAAAAACAGCAATCGCACCTCATCGTCTTGCTTTCTAGGAGTTACACTTCCACCACGGCTCTCATCTTCGTGGTGATCCATCTTTCTCTAATTGTAAACCAATAATTTGTCAAAAGAAAACCTAGAATAACAAATTTCACAGTTTAACTCGCCAATAAAACCCTAGAATTAGCACTGGTTATTGAAACTAAAAGGAACGCGGGGAATAAGAACCAAGCGACCTGCATTGTCTCCTCGATTGTTGTTGCTTGTGTAGTTTACATGAGTATATAGATAGTTAGTGGAGAGAGAACGTTAGGGTTTACCTGATCGGAGGTTGAACCGGGGAGCAACCGGGAAAGTAAAGGAAATTGCGAGGGGGAGAGGAAGGCTAAGCCCAGGGTTTGTTTGGGTCCGAGAAAAAGACCCTTAGATTTTGGAAACTAGGTCAGGGATCAATACTCGGGTTAGATGCGCGAGTTAATTGCACATTTGCGTGGTAATGAAATTGCGACGTCACGTTAAGGTTATGTTTGGTTTAAATGATAGTACTTTTTTTTTTTATGATTAGGGCCAAAGCCCAAGAAATTACAAAGTACGTTAAGTAACTGTTCTCGGACAGGGCAAGGCTACCGGCTTATAGCCTGTTGTTTGTCTTTGTGCCATTTAGAGAATTTGATTTTTTTATATATATATTTTTAAATAGTTTTAATATATTAATATTGAAATAAATTTTAAAAAAATAAAAATAAAATTATTTCAATATCTTTTTAAACAAAACATATTTTTAAAATAATTATTACTACAGTATCAAATATTATAGTAGCATTTGTTAACATGATTGGCGTTTATTGTTAAAATATTAATTTTTTTATTTAAAATTAATTTTTTAATATTTTAAAATTGTTTTGGTATAATAATGTTAAAAATAAATTTTAAAAAATAAAAAAAATATTATTTTAATATATTTTTAAATAAAAAATATTTTAAAAATAAATTACTACTACAAACATTACCGTACTTTACATTACCTACTTCATAATGATATTAAAATGATGGTTGCTTCACATTCCCAAAATGTTTATTATCGACAACTTATGCTTTGTGAGTTAGAAAATGTTTGGAAATGTTATGTTTTAAAAAAATTAATTTTTTTTTT
>Ga0325401_1001524_pt1 | contig 19651 bp, 11 predicted proteins | sample PopdelMetagenome_FD_205666 | JGI IMG/M metagenome (GOLD analysis project Ga0325401, IMG submission 205666) | Populus deltoides microbial communities from Bellville, Georgia, United States - Xylem-PdKOR-R2 | ecosystem: Host-associated > Plants > Phyllosphere > Stem > Wood/Secondary xylem | place... | reverse complement strand
TGGGCTTGAATGACTCCCAGTCTATGAGGTCCCATCGGCCCGGCCTGAATCGCTTGGCAAGTTATCAGGGGCACATGCCACGCGTCCAGCAAAGGATCCGGGACTCAGCTCTGTTTGTACAAGGTGCTCCCAGTCAAATTCTGTTCCCTTCTCCGTTCAGCCCTTTTTATTTTTCTATTTTAAAAATATTTTTAATTTTTTTATTTCAAATAAATATTTTTTTGTTATTTTTAGATTATTTTGATGCATCAATTTTAAAAATAATTTTTAAAAAATAAAAAAATATAATTTTGATGTATTTCTAAATAAAAAGTACTTTGAAAAGTAACCGCAACCACATTTCTAAACACGAGTGCACTAAGACCCAACTTTTTCACATACTCTCTTATATATTTTACCCGCGCTCGTCAATGATCAGAAATTCCTTTTCCTATAAAAAAATAGTTTATATAGGCTTTTTCATGTGTATTTATATAAAAACAATTTAAATGTAAAATAAAAAGCTCATACATTCTCATAATTAAATAAATTACTAACAATACGTGTACAAAAATGAAAAAGAAATCATTAATGATAAATAAAAAAGAAAATAGAAAAATCTATAGGCATACATAGATCAAGTTATTTGACCTTGCAATACGTGTCTTTGCTCCAATTGTGTTTAATGACTTTGTTTACAAGAATCAAATTTTTATTTAATCAAACAATAATATAAATAGAGACACGTAAAATTTATTTGATAAAATAAAAGAAAAAAATATTATATAGAGTTACGCATATTAAAAACATTATCCAAAAATAAATACTTTTTTATTCATATAAAACATTAAAAAAAAAGATTATAGATGAATTAGAATAATCATTTCAAAAAACAAATGCATTCAAAATAACTAAAAAAATAATCATCACTTAAAAAAAGCTACATGAACAAAATAAAAGAGAGAATGAGTGTTAATAAATATAAATAAAAAATAATTTAAAAAAAACACATATAAAAAAATAATTAGAAAAAAAAAAGAAGGAAAAGGTTAGTCATTGTTGGGTCTGGCAAGTCAGGTCAACTCGTCGACCTATTTAGTAAGAGCTCGCGTGCTTAAATCCTTAATTTTTTTTTATTGCAGATAGGATGGGTGACATGTCGTCTGCCCTATTTTTTTAAAAACAAATTCAATTAGATGATGCGTCGTTTGATTTTACTCAAATCTCGGTCATTGTGGTGACCGAAAAATCAAGGTCAAATGTTCTTTGACCCATAAATCTATTTTTCAACCCATTTTCTACCCAAAACACTTAGAAAATACTATAGAAACCTTGCTAAATGGATTAATGGGCTTAAAAAACCACCCCGAAACTTGAAATCAACCAGAAATCTTCTCAAGCTCATATGTGTTTTTTACGCATTTTCAAGATTAAAAAAAAACCTAAGTTGAACTCCTCACGTCGTATAGAACCATTGACACAAAGATCGATCATTTTGGTGGTCGAAACTAGTATCAACGATATTTTTTTTCTTTACCGTTAGAAACCAACAACTTTCTCTCTCCTCTCTTAATCTAAGAACTAAAAAAAAGAAAAGATGAAGTTTTTTTTTATCAAAATTGATTTTAAAAAAAAACTTTTAAAAATTCTAGGGACCTAGTTGTTATAATTAGTAAAGAATGAGGACTGAGTTTAAGATTTCAAAAATAATTTCTAAAACACCACCCATCTTCTCTGCGTGTTCTATTTTAGTTCTTTGTCTTTTAATTTCATCATTACCGATCAATTTTTGCTAATTTAGCCTTCAATTAGGCCACTGAAGGGCAAAAGTTTTTTTAAAAAAAGATAAAACAAAAACTCATGGGTATAGTGAATCCATAATGCCTAGAGTTTTAGTCCACAATATATAGGAGAATAGTATTTCCCCACGCCTTTCAGAGTATTTATGATTCTCAAGTAATTTAAAACTACATGTAACAAATATTTTGATCGCTTTAATTTAGCACTCAATAAAATTAGTTCAGAGTTTAAGGCTATATACGAAAATTTAAACTATAAGTGTAACATCCTTAATTTTTGTCTTGATTTTGAAATTCAACATGCCCATAATTAATAAAGTCTCCATTATTTTATCTTTTTTATAAATCTTAGCAACATTTTCTCTATTTGGTAATGTTACAAAGTTATCGACAATATAATATCTGTGTCAAATATTCTTTTTATCACACAGTCCAATTAATATGAGCATCTTGTCAATAATCATCCCACACATGTAACTGTATTCATTTACAATTACTTCTTACACCAATTATATATCAAAAATATCTACAATGTATGGCTAGTTATCCTACGGAATTATAGAAATTATAACTATATAATTAAGGAAAATATAAAAGCATCACATTCCATCTAAATAAAAGTTTCAACTAATTGAATTACATGCCATGAAAAATAAACTAGAAAGTTAATCATAAATTCAACATTTTATATTATCATTAAGTTACTAAGTTTTTTTCAATTCTAATACATTAATAAAAAAAGGAACTTATATCACTCCCTAAACTATAGCAAGAAAGAAACTACAAGCATAATCCACACTAATATGGACAAGTTCGGAAAGAACTTGTAATAGAAAACATATAATTAATAAGATATAATGGTTGCTTTAAGAAGATATTTAATATCATGATTGTAATTTCTTGTGTTCATTAAGTAATATATATATATATATATCATTGCAACACAATAAAAATCCTTTTTATTATCCTTTGATTATCAATAACAAATATTCATAATATTTTTTATGATTTGAATTGATGGTTTATTATACCAGCAAATATATTTATCATTGTCAATTTTTTCATCACTCAAATAACAACTCAATTTACAGTGATATCAATATTTGTGATATCATTAATTACTATTACTTGATAATTAATTCATACAGACAATAATATTCATCATCATTATTAATCATTTTCTTTTTTAGATGACTAATCAGTTTATGATGATATTAATACATTTGATATCATTAATTACCCTTGCATGATAATTAATCCATGCCAACAATGATATTCATCGTTATTATTTATCACTTTTTTTTTCAACTGACTAATCAATTTAAACCGACACTAATACTTTTGATATCATTAATTACCCTTTTATGATAATTAATCTATATCAATAATGATATTCATCATTATCATTAGTCATTTTTTTTTCCAAGTGACTAATCAATTTATACTAATTATCCTAATATTACTATCATTTGTTATTCTTATTTTAATTACCAATTTATTCTCCACTTCCCTTCTTATAAACCATTTTATTTTCCTCCCTACGATGAATCTATTATAACTAATATTAATTTTACTACTATCATTAGTCTCCAAGTTCCTAAAAAAATTAATTTTAAATTTTACAAAAAAGTTATTATACAAAATTAAACCTAAATTATTATAAATGTTTTTTAATACTTATTAAAAACCTAAAGATCCCCCCTGTTTTTTCAATAGGACATTTTATTTTAACCTAATTCAATCATATTCAATTTAATTAAACCCCTACAATTCATCAATTTTATCTAATTTCCTCACTTATGTAATTTTTATTCATGTTTCTAAACTTGATTCTAACAACAATCATTCTTAAAATCATTATAACCATAACAATTCATTCCTTTATTCTTTTAACCTTTCTTTATACCCTTTTATTCTTTTAACCACTTTTTATTTCAATCCACTCATTAATGTCCCTTTAAAATAATTCTCATTATATATATATATATATATATATATTAACCGGAGTTTTACAATAAGACAAAATATACACACACTAAAAGATTTATTGTCAAGCTAAAATTTCTACAAAAGGTTTTGTACGTTTTTACCGAGAAAAAGAAATCTCCAGAAAGAAATGCACTTGGGAATTCACTATAGACTGTTAAAAAAGAAAAAAGAAAAAAAATCAGGAGAGACAAATCCTGCACCATGAGCACGGCCAAGGCTTCCAGACGGGCTACATTGATGAGACCCTGTCGTTCACTACATTATCACACAAAAAGGTGGGCCGAGCCCAGTAGCTTTTCTTTTTTTAATTCATTCCCAAATTATTATAAAAAACTCTAAAATCACGTGGCAAAACAGGAAGGAATTATTTATTTTAATCCTCGAACTCTTTGTTAGGTAATTTAATCCTTGTATTGTCAAATTGATTGATTTAAACTCTAAGGGTAGTTTTATACATTCTCTGTTAAATTTTTCTGTTAGGGGTGAGGAAAAAACTGAAAAACTGAGAAAACTGTAAAAAAATAATTAAAAAAATTGAATAATAAAAAAACCGATTAAATAGATTATAATTAAGAAAAAACCGACCGGTTTGGTTTCGGTTTTATAAGTCTGAAACCGAAAAAACCGAACCGAACCCAAACCAAAAAAACTGAGCCAAAACCAAAAAAACCGAGCTAAACCGGTTTGAACTGGTTTTGTCCAAAAAACCAAACCGAACCAAAAGCGGTCAATTTGAACCGATTTTAATTTTTTTAAAAAAATTTCAATTTAATTATTCTTTTTAATAAAAATTAAACCGAAAATAATTATCTCTACTTTCCATGCATATCTGATCAGAATTCCATTTTCTTTTTGGAAATAAAATAATGTTTTACAAGAAACATAACTTTTATTGAATTTGACCTAGAAATCTATATTCCTTGATAATTAAACATAACTTTTTCGTAAAATTGATACGATATTTAATTTAATATCATTTTCAATGATTACATAGATGCCTTGGAGATTCATCAGGAAAAAATTGATAATTTGGACTTTCAATGATCATGGAATTCTTTTTCCGATAATCAAAACATGAAAAGAGCTGCAAGTTATTTAATGTGAACTATTAAATTTATATCTTTTTTTTTAGATCTCTTTGAATTGATCAAGAACCGGTAAACACATTATTAGAAAATTAAAAAATAAAATAAACGACGTAGCGGAAACTTCTGTAGAAATAGGACATCGCCTGTTTCCGGGTGAATTTGTTCGAATCCTCGAACCAAAAGTTTCACTCGAATCCACGAGTGCAGAAGTTAAAGTTCTCCAAGAGAAAGTTCTTTATTCAATTTCCAAAGTACCTTACAATGAAGAGAGGCAGCCTTTATATAGGCTGCAAATCCTAATTCGACTAGGAATATAATTGTTTAGGAAAGCAATAACTAGAATAAGGAAAACAAATACTACAGCTGGAAAAGTAAATAAATCCTGATATTACAACATGAATTAAGACTCCTAAATAAGGAGGAAATCTGGCGGAAGGGGACTCCAATAGTAACTGCAGTTCCTGATTTCTTTGCAATTATATTATATCCTGCAATCTGCTCTGCTTCCTGTCATCTGCTCTTCCTCTCCTCCTGTAGACTGTTCTACATTAGTCTCCCCTGCATGAAAAGAACTCGACCTCGAGTGAGTTAATTGAGAGGACACCATATCAGGAGGATGATACTCATACAAATCTGCTACGTTGAAAGTAGGGGAAATGACCATGTCTGCAGGAAGGTTTACAACATATGTGTTGTCATTAATTTTCTGAAGGATCTGGAAAGGTCCATATTTCTTGTCTTTCAGCTAGTTGTATGCTCCTACAGGTAGGCGTCCTTTGCGCAAATAAACCATCATAAGGTCCCCTTCTTGAAAGGTTTGGGCCCTCCGCTTTTTATCAGCTGTAGTTTTGTACTTGGCATTAAAAGCCTCTAAGTTTTGCCGCACTTCTTCTTGGATGGACTTTATACAATCTGCCATATTTTCTGCTGCCATGCTTAAACCCGGTAGTTTTGGTAGAGGAACTAAGTCTAACGCATGGCGTGGTGGACAACAATAAACAATCTGAAATGGTGTCTTCCCAGTGGACCGATTCAGCATACTGTTATAAGCAAACTCAGCTTGTGCCAAAGCAACATCCCACTGTTTTGGTTTTGTCCCAGAAAGGCAATGAATCAGATTCCCAAGAGTGCGGTTTACATCCTCCGTTTGGCCATCAGACTGAGGATGGCTGGTGCTGCTAAAATTCAGGGAGGTGTCAAACCGTCGCCATAACGTTCGCCAGAAATGACTCAAGAATTTGGTGTCTCTGTCGGATGTGATGGACTTGGGAACCCCATGCAGACGCACCACCTCCTTGAAAAATAAATTTGCTACGTGTACTGCATCTGCAGTCTTCTTACAGGCAATAAAATGAGCCATTTTAGAATACCTGTCGACCACCACGAAAACTGAATCAAATCCGCGTTGGGTTCGCGGTAGGCCTAGGATAAAATCCATGGAAAGATCCTCCCAAGGTGCTGCTGGGATAGGTAAAGGCATATACAAACCAGTATTTTGGTACTGTCCCTTAGCGGCCTGACATATGGGGCACCGTTTAACATAGTTGCCAATGTCTCTTTTTAACTGGGGCCAATAATACCTCTCTTCAGCAAGGGCTATTGTTTTGTCACGCCCCAAGTGTCCACCTAAGCCTCCACTGTGTAAGTGATGAATTATTTGAGCTCGTAGTGAGCTCTTGGGTATGCATAATTGGTTACCACGAAATAAGTAGCCTTCCTAGAGATGCAGGTGTTCCACAGGAAGCCCCATTTGGCACTTTGTCCAACTATCTTGAAAATCTTCATCGTCAGCGTACAGCTCTTTTAGGCAATCAATCCCAATGACTTCAGTTTGTAAAGTGACCAGCAGCAAGGTCCTCCGGCTGAGAGCATCAGCTGCTCGGTTTAGTCGTCCAGCCTTATGTTGTAGTGTGAATGTGAAGTGTTGAATAAATGAAATCCAGCGGGCATGCATTCTGTTGATACTATTCTGGCTGTTGATAAATCTTAGCGCCTGATGGTCGCTGAATAAGACAAAGTCTTGAGGTACTAGATAATATTCCCAGACTTTTAAGGCGCGAAAGACAGCATACAACTCTAGTTCATAGGTAGACCACTTCTGGCGAGCTTCATTGAGTTTTTCGCTGTAGAACGCGACCGGTCTACCTTCTTGAGATAACACAGCACCAATACCCACGATAGAGGCATCACACTCTACTTGAAATAATTTGTCAAAATCTGGTAGTGCCAGAACTGGGGCAGATGACAGTTTTTCTTTGATCAATTTGAAGCTCTACTCTGCTGCTTCCCCCCAATGGAATTTTCCTTTCTTCATGCATTCCATAATGGGTGCGACTATTCGGCTAAAATCTCTAACAAACCGTCTGTAAAACGTTGCTAGTCCATGAAAACTACGGACCTCGCTTACTGTTTGTGGAGTCGGCCAATCACGAATGGCGCAAATCTTTTCTTCATCTACCTTAATTCCCTCAGCACTTATTACAAACCCCAGGAATAGCAAGCTACTGGTTATAAAGCTGCACTTTTTCAAATTAACGTACAACTTATTTTGCTGCAGAATTTGAAGTACTTCCCTCAAGTGTGCGACATGGTCAGATTGGGTTTGGCTGTAAATTAATATATCATCGAAGTATACCACCATAAATTTTCCCGTGATAGGTTTTAATACCTGGTTCATAAACCGCATGAAAGTACTGGGTGCATTGGTAAGTCCGAACGGCATTACTAACCACTCATATAAGCCCTCCTTTGTTTTAAAAGCAATCTTCCACTCGTCTCCTGGTCTAATCCGAATTTGATGGTACCCGCTTTACAAATCGAGTTTTGAAAAGACTTTGGCCCCGGATAACATGTCCAGCATATCTTCTAATCGAGGGATGGGGAACCTGTATTTAACAGTGATCTTGTTGATTGCTCAACTATCGATGCACATGCGCCAACTACCATCTTTCTTTGGCACTAACAAGGCTGGTACTGCATAAGGGCTCATGCTCTCCTGTACTAATCCCTTCTCAATCAATTCTTCTACCTGTGCTTGCAGAACCTGACTTTCCTTGGGATTCATCCGGTAATGGGGGCGATTTGGCAAACTAGCTCCTGGCATGAAATCGATCTGATGTTGTATGTCTCGTACAGGAGGTAATCCCTTGGGTAGGTTTGACGGTATAACCTCCTGAAATTCCTCCAGTAATGGTAGCAGTGTAGGTGGAATGTCAATAAAATCCCTGCCAACTTCTCTTCTTACTACTATGGCAAAAATCTCTCTGGCTTCCTTAGTCTCTTCCATGAATTTGCCCCCGTCCACTAGCAATACTGGTTTTCCTTGTGGCTTCGGTTTAATGCTTGCAAACTCTTCTTTTATAGGACCTAAAACGACCTTCAGGTCCCCCTTCATGAAGATATAAACATTGTCACGGCCTCTGTAAGTAGCATCTACATCATACTGCCAGGGGCGTCCTAAAATTATATGGCAGACATCCATTTCCACCACGTCACAGGTAACTTCATCTGCATAATTCTTCCCAATTGAGAATTTAATGTGGCAGACTTCTGTTACCTTTACTTTAGTGCCACGTTTAATCCAGCCAATTTTATACGGTGCAAGATGCTTCCCGGTTTGCAATCCCAATTTAGTAACCATTGCTTTTGATATTATATTTTCGCCACTGCCATTGTCTATGATAATATTACAAACCCTTTTATTCACGGTGCACCTGGTTCTGAATATATTATGCCGTTGAGAGGGTTCCTTTTATTTTGGTGCCAACAGTAGCCGCTGAACTACAAGAGACCGCAACAATAGTTCTCCCTCGTCGCCTCCTGTTACTTCTTCTTCTTCATACGTATAGGCTGCTTCGTTATCCTTTTTCTCTATGTCGAAGGGGCACTCTACTTTTGGCTCTATTAAGTTCACGGTACTCCTTCTTGGACACTGGTTGGAACGGTGTCCTGGCTGTCCACATCTATAACATTTATCTGATCCTGGACGAGCATAAAGATTTCTGGGCGTCACCACGGGTGGGATGGTGTTGGCAGGCTTTGTTGGTGCTCCACTGCTGCTTGTTCCCCATATAGTGTTAGAGAAGGAGGGTTGGGTTGCTGAAGTTGTCGGGGTCATCGAGGTCTTTCCCTTGTTGACTGTCGCTCTATTATTATCAAATGGATTCCTGGCCCCAACCATTGCTTTTGATTTATCTAGTTGGGTCTCTGCCTTAATAGCCAGTGCAACAGCTTCTGTTAGCGTGTAAACTGTTTGCATTGCCACACGATCCTGTATAGCCCAACGCAAACCTCCAACAAACCTGGCAATTTGTTGTGCCTCTGTTTACAGCAGATTGTTTCGTGATGACAGCCTATGGAATTCTTCCAGGAAAGCCTCAACAGTTCTGGCTCTTTGTCTACATTCCTAATACTGTTTAAACAAAATTTGCTCGTAGTCTGGTGGTAGATAACAGGATCGTAATAGTCGTTCATTTTAGTCCATGTTTGAACCATCCCCTTCCCTTGTCGCAGCCGGGTACTTTGTAGTTGCTCCCACCAGGCAGAAGCTCCCCCCAATAGTCTATATGCGACTAACTTCACCTTCTTGTCTTCAGGAATGTCCATATAATCGAAGAACCTTTCGACTAATACCAACCAATCAAGGAACCCCTCAATCTGAAGTTGTCCATTAAAACTGGGCAGGTCCATCTTCATTCGAAACATCTGTCGGTCTGGTTCCCTTTGGTATCCTCTCCGGTTTCCTCGAAGTATAGTTTCAGCTTCTTCTTCATCCTCACTTAGGTTGTCCTCATAGACTGGTTGCCTTCGTAGGATTCCTGGAGGGCGTTCACAAGTTTCAGCCCTTTCTCTGTGATGTTGACGACCCGGGGGATTGTTGATCACCTGATTATTTCCTGTTGTCAGCCTAGCAAGGGCTGCTTGGATGTCACGTAAGGTTTGTTGTGTCTCATGCTGGAAAATTCTAAATTCAGCTCCTGTAACCAAATGGTCCTCGCGGTCACCGCCGCCAAGGGTTTCGCTTTCGTTGCGTGGGTTTGCCATCTGGCAGGATTAGGCCTGCTCTGATACCAACTGACGTAGCGGAAGCTTCTGTGGAAATAGGACACCGCCTGTTTCCAGGTGAATTTGTTCGAATCCTCGAACCAAAAGTTTCACTTGAATCCACGAGTGCAGAAGTTAAAGTTCTCCAAGAGAAAGTTCTTTATTCAATTTCCAAAGTACCTTACAATGAAGAGAGGCAACCTTTATATAGGCTGCAAATCCTAATTCGACTAGGAATATAATTGTTTAGGAAAGCAATAACTAGAATAAGGAAAACAAATACTACAGCTGGAAAAGTAAATAAATCCTGATATTACGACATGAATTAAGACTCCTAAATAAGGAGGAAATCTGGCGGAAGGGGACTCCAATAGTAACTGCAGTTCCTGATTTCTCTGCAATTATATTATATCCTGCAATCTGCTCTGCTTCCTGTCATCTGCTCTTCCTCTCCTCCTGTAGACTGTTCTACATCAATAAAATAATCATCTAGGTGTTGGTCCGGTAGTAAAAGTTTGGGACCAAGAGATTTGCTCCTTCTGTGGTCTCAGGTTCGAGCCCCGTGGTTGCTCATATGATGACCACTGGAGGCTTATATGGTTGTTAACTTCAGGACCCGTGGGATTACTTGAGGTACGCGTAAGCTATCCAAACACCTATATTAAAATAAAAATAAAAATAAAAATAATAAAATAAAATAAAATAATATAATAACGAGTCTTCTGGGTGTCCCCCACGGATTCTCCTTGCCATCACCGCTTATCTTTCGAGCACCCTTCACTGTCCTCAATCAATACAAGCACCCTCTCTTCGTTTCTTGGTTTTTTTTTAATGGAAATTCAGAAATAAAGACAAAAAACTAGGAAAATACCAAACCTATCCCTGCAAGCAGGCACTGGCTCTCACTGATCGATCTGCACATATTTCGCCTCCAAATATTACCTTTTGTTCCTCCTCCGCTATCTCTCACAGTCCTCGGCCATCCATAAAACAGAAGTCCATTTAAGGTCAGCTTCTCTTCTCTTCATTTTCTTTACTATCACAATCGATTTTTTTTTTACTTCTTTCCCCTTACATTTTTTTTCTCATTATTTTTACTTGATTTTCTTTTACATTTACTTTCTGATTCTTTGCTGCCTTTAATCCCATATCTGTTGCCATCCAATCAGCTCGTAAGTTTGTGGTTCTTGATTCTTATGCTCTGTTAATTATGGATCTGTTTCTTGTATTTTTTGGGGTTCTTGAGAGTATTTCTTTGTTTCCTGATTGCATAGATCTTGTACTGTTTAATTTTTTTTGGTTGCTTAAATGAAGCTTATTAACTGCATTTTTTTGTGCATTTATCATCTGGGCTTCTTTCATATTTGTTAGATTTTCATTTTTTACACAGTCTGGGTTCATAAAAATGGGGAAAGTGAAGTGTTTTTGTGCGTGTTGGATAGTTTTTATGTTTCTTGCATCCATTTTGGCACGTGGGCTCTTGTAAATCTGTTTCTTTTCTTTTTGAACATAAGTTTAGCAAATATTTATCGGTTTTGTAGTTTATATTTTGCTTCATTTCATGAGATTTTGGTAGCAGTTGAGGAGATTCATGCTATTTTTTTTCTTTTTTCTGTGGTGATTGGAAATCGATTACTTATCCAGATTATGATTCGTGAAATTGAATGGGTATTGATCAAAAGGAAGCAAGTTCATGCTTTTACAGTTGAAATGAAGCATGGTAGTAGACAATGTAGATAGGGGCAGTGGTATTTGTTGCATTTTCTTCTTTTTTTAATGAGTTTGTGTGTGTTGTTGGTTTAATTTGTTTTGTATTATCAAATCAGCAGGATTGTGAAGATTAAATTGGATGGAGGGAGTTGGGGCTGAGTGTGCCTCGGTTGCATCGCCTGTTGCACAATGGGGACATGATGTTTGGAGGATTTATCAGTATTATCTTGATAAGAGTACACCTCATACGGTCTACAGGTGGATTGGCACTCTTGTTGCAGTGGCTATCTACTGCTTGCGAGTTTGTTATATTCAAGGGTTTTACATCATTGCCTATGGGCTTGGAATATACATACTGAATTTGCTTATTGGGTTTTTGTCACCATTGGTTGATCCTGAAATTGATCCTTCAGATGGTCCTTCATTGCCGACAAAGGGTTCTGATGAATTCAAGCCTTTCATTCGCCGACTTCCTGAGTTTAAATTCTGGTAATGAAAACAATTTTGCCACTCGTGGCATTTAATCTTGTAATTACCCCCATGATGTTGGTATGCTTCCGTTGTTCCTTATAACCTGATAAATGATTCCCAGTAGTCTTTTGAGACTTCAGTCATGACTGATTCACTTGGACACTTGGCAAGATACATTGGTGGTTCTCATAGTTCTTGCAGATTCTCGCATGCTTTTAAGAATTAAGTGGTTGGAAAGCTAAATATTTTTAGTAGTTTGTTTGGTTAAGTCCAGATGTTTCTCTATCCCAAGCCTTTTCTCAACTACTTAGGGCTGCTTTTGAGGATCCATCTTGGATACATCTATGCATGCCAATAACCTGCTGTTTCTGCCATTACATTCAGGTACTCCTTCACAAAGGCATTCGTCATCGCATTTGTTATGACCTTCTTTTCCATGTTTGATGTTCCTGTCTTTTGGCCTATTTTGCTCTGTTACTGGATTGTTCTTTTTGTCCTTACAATGAGGCGCCAAATTGCACATATGATCAAATACAAATATATTCCATTCAGTTTAGGAAAACAGGTGAGTTTCCGAGTGCTTTACACCTCTATTTTTCTCTTCCACGCAACCACCTTTTATTCACACCTCCAATAACTGTGGCTGCTGTAACTTCCTTTCTTATAGTAGGACACCTATTATGTGAGATAACATTCCGGTTTCTTTGGTATTTAACAGAAGTATGGTGGTAAGAAATCTTCTGCAAGTAGCAGTGGCTCCCGTGGGGACTAAAGCATGGCTGGTTGATAGGCAACTAGAAAAGGACCAGATGGAAGGAAATATTTAGACATGAAGATTCATGACAATTGATTTTTCCTTTTTAAGGGACATGCCTTCATGTTGTGATGGACTTTAATATGCACTTACAAACCTAAAGTTCAATTGTGCCTTGGCATTTTATGATGGCAGAGTGCTGATGTTGCAGAAGTGAAACTTTATTGTTTATATACAAACGAAGAAGATTCATTTACGTTTCTGAGAATGAATATTGTCTATGTAAAGTGCTTGATTCCGTTGTATTAGTTCCCTCTATGGTAGTCATGAAAAGTGGCATTGTAGCCCTTAGTGTATGCTTCTGTAGTACTGGAAGTTATGACAGACAGATAGAAGTGGACGACTCTGTTTCAAGTTAGCTTTAAATTCGAATGGTTTATCTTATTTTTTTTCTGGGTCAAGCGCGTGTTCCAACTGATATATTTGGAGCGAATTGCATTGGGTGATACTGAGATTTCTTCCGTACTTGCGTTGATACGTAAAATGGGGTGGTAAATCCTCTCTTTATGTTGATTGCCTTAACTGGTCTGCAATATCCATCAATCTTTGCTTATGGTTGAATTCATTTCTTCATGCAAGGAATTGAATGTTTTGCCCCTTTCCAGCTGCCTCTTTCTACCTCAGCTCAGTGCATGCACCTAGGAGTCTCGCCTATTCCGGATGTAGGTTCGGCTTTGTATTCATCTACCCCTTCACCCTCGAGTCCTTTATCATGGCGAAGGTGGAGATTAGGGACCGCTGCCAGCCCTATGTTCATTGGTTGAAGCTGCCCAACATTTTGAGATCTCTGTCAATGAAGCCAAGACTATGGAGTCTGGACACCAGTACACCACCATATAAATCTCTGGTGTACATTACTACTCGGCCAGGCCCAATTCAGTGAAATCAGTTTAACGAAGAAAGGACGAAGAAAGAAAACAAAAAACCCTCCTTAGACCTCGAGGCTCTGTACCTTCTCTCACCTGCCACTTCCTTTCTTCTGGCTTTCTCACCAAGGAGACGGTGACCCTCAAAAAACCCATCAAAATATTCTTCCAAGATATTAACAGAAGAAAACAAGACTTGGAAAGATGCGTTGACGGAATTTTCTGTAGAGAATATAGAATTTATACAATAACCCTTCTGTACAGAAAATTCTAACAACGCATCTTTGCGTACGCTTTGGGGTGGTTATAATTGCGCGAGTATCAGGTGTTACAATTCTTGAAAGAAAGTAGATTCACATAAGAAAACAAGTTTTTGTTGCATTGCTTAACAAACGCCAAACAAAGTCTATTCGAGGTTAACCTCTACTCTCCTTATTTTCCTGACAATTTGGACCGATTTCCCTTCTTTTACGTCCTTTTTTCTGTTTAGGCATTTACATTTTGGGGATCTTCTTTGTTTCTTGATTCTAACACTCAGACTAGATTGATTGAGATACTGTGTTCATTTTTTTTATAATATTTTTTAGCTACTTAAATGGAGCTTGGTAACTACATTTCGATCCCTAGAAGGTGGGAAGTGAGATTTTTGGGCTATTGGTTTCTTTTTATGTTCCTTGCATAGTTGCATATATTTGTCATCTGGGTTTCTTTGGCATTGGTTAAATATTGATCTTTAAGGGCTTTTTTCTTTTGTATATTTTGGTGCGTATATGTGATTCTATAGCTATTCGTGCCTTCTTGTTTTCAAATAAATGGGTATGAATGGTTGATTTGATTGGAAGGTGGGGAGAATGCCTGAAGATTTTGATTCTTGAAAGTGATATTTCCATGAATTTGGAACATTTACATTGAATGTGAAGCTTGAGTTGAAAGAATATTTTTCACTTGCAAGTTTATATAGTCATTAAAGCATTTCCACGATCTTGGTACGTGTATATCCAGGGACATGTTCTTTTCTGCTTTATTATGCTTTTTTGATTATCTTTGAATATGAGGATTTGTTATTCAGAAGCATACATTGATGTACATGTTTGGTATTTGCTGTATCTTGTGCATTTCTACCTGTTTGTTTGCTGGTTTGATTGGTTTTGTACTGTAAAATCTGCAGGTGTGAAGATCAAAACTAATGGAAGGATTTGGGGATGAGAATGCCTCAGTGGTGTCACCTGTTGCTCGATGGGAACATGATGCATGGAGGATGTATAGATTTTATCTGGATAAGGCTACACCTCATGCTGTCTATAGGTGGATTGGGACTCTTGTTATAGTGGCTGTCTATTGTTCACGACTTTATTACGTTCGAGGGTTTTACATCATCGTTTATGGGCTCGGGGTATACATAGTGAATTTGTTAAGTGGGTTTTTGTCACTTCTGGTTGATCCTGAACATGCAGATGGTCCTTCGCTTCCGACAAGTTGTTCCGATGAATTCAAGCCACTCATCCGCCGGCTTCCAGAGTTCAAATTCTGGTAATGAAGTATCCATGTGCCATTACGGTATTTAGTCTTTTTGTTATTTTCATCCTGTTGATATTAATTATCGAGCAATTCCTTCCACCGTTATCTATAACCTGATAAACGATTTCAAGTAGACATTTGATAATTCGATCATAAACTATTCTCTCTTAGTTTTATATTTTACTCAGTCAGTCGGCAGGAAAAATGTTGAATGTTGGAAGTTCTCATAGTTTCATACAGATTCTAGATTGCTTTCAAGAATCAAGTAGTTAGGGAGCTAGTGAACTATGGTAGTTTGTTTGACCGGGTAAATTACCACCCGAACACTTTCCCCAGCACCATAGGGCTGCTTTTGCAGATCCATCTTGGATATATCTGTTCCTGAAAATAATCTATTGTTTTGGCTGTCATGTATCTAGGTACTCCTTCACAAGGGCATTCATCATCGCTTTTGCGATGACATTCTTTCCAGTGTTTGATGTTCCTGTCGTTTGGTCTATATTGCTCTGTTCCTGGACTCTTCTTTTTGTCATCACAATGGGGTATCAAATTAGATACTTGATCAGATACAAGTGTACCCTATTCAACATTGGAAAGCAGGTGAGCTTCAAGTACTTGCATCTGGAACAGCTTATCATGTAGTAGGATTACTGGCACATCAGATATAAAATCTTGGTTTCCTTTTGGCCTGACAGAAATACGGTGGTAAGAAATCATCTGCAAGTAACAATGTTTCCTGCATGGCCTGAAAGCTTGGTTGGTTCATGGGGCACTAAGACAAGGACGAGATGGTGAAGAAATGTAGACGTTAAACGTTTTCTTCTCGAAGGGCATGCCTTCATGTCATGATGAGCTTTAACTTGCACTTACACACGTAAACTTCAGTTTTGCCTTGGCTTTTTTTAATGGTAGACATTCTGGTTTTATCAATAAATTCGCATGATTGCAGACATTTTGGTCTTCAACGAGACTTGAATCCAGTGATCAAGGACTTAAATCTATGGGCGTGTTCAATGGGCCAAGCCCAATCTAATGAAACCTCATTCCTTAACAATCTAAGCCATGGATTTGAATCCAGCGGGCTTAAAATATATCCATTTATAATTCTGTCAGCATCTTTTGCTTCTCTGTAAGACTTCACTCTTACCAGAAATTATCAGAACCGAAATCTCCCTTCAAAATCCCCCAAACCCATAACTCAGAATGGGAAGAGTAAAGGGAAATGTGCAAAGCGAGCATATGCTGCACAACTTTTGGAGGTATAAAGCTCTTGCAGTGTGCTCTACTTATGAGTGGCAACAGGACATTAATTCACCTTTGTGTCTCCATTAATGACTCTGAAGGGGCCACTGTTCCTCAGTAAAATGTGTCCTACATCTGTGCATTGATATTCTCTTATATTGTTTGAGCGGGTTGTTTGGTTGTGCATTTAGTGTTTAACGCAGCATAGACATTAACGCATCACAGCTTGCTATAATGTACTTAAGTTGGTCTTTTGGCTGTACAGGGTGATGATCACAGTGATATTGTTCTTTCAGATAAAGAAACATGTGATCATGAAGCTCAGAGGCCTCGACGCCAAATGATGGTTCAATTTCAAAGTTGGTTTGATCTCCCTTCACAAATGCAGAGCAATCATATGATAAAACCACATTGAGCGGAGCCGAAGCTTCTGCAAAAAACAGATAGGAAAAGAGAAGCGATGTCAAACTTGATGACGTCTCCATACAAACTTTTAAAAAATCTGATACTAAGATCAGTACTGCTAGACATTATTTAAACTCAAGCTGACAGAGGTCTGACAGATGATACCATTACCAGTGTTACGAGTACAATTTTACATATGAAGCTAATGAAATGATATTCATACCTTGAATGTCTGCAAAAGTTGCTGCTCCGGCACACAGGTCCTTTCTAGGGTTTTACCAATCTTCTCCCACAAAGATACAAAATCAAAGGGAAAACATATCTCGCAAGTTATACTTATTAGAAATACTATAAAATAGATAAATAAATTATATTTTTAATGTAATATTCTCAACATTTTGTAATACAAAATTCAAATAAACACTAAATAATTATAGGAAAAGCTGGAAATGCTTTTTTCCATTTAAATCCCCATTGAAAATTCTCCAAAGAATTTGGCAGAGTTTCTTGCATCAACAACAACAACAATCTGTATTATTTTAATCAAGATTTTCAACTTTTGATCCGTATGTAAACAAATTATATTCATGACTATATTTATTGAAAATATTCAAGGACAACATATTATCAATTCAATTAATTAAAATTTATTATCAATTCAATTAATTAAAAAAATTGATAAATTACATACAAAATGGAGTCTTTTTTTTTCTACGCAGTCATAACACAAAAAGTAATAATCTTAAGCTCTCTAATTTGCACATTTCAAAAGAGATCCTGAAATGCACATATGGATTAACATGTATCAGTCCATCATTAAATCATTTATAGACATAATAATAATAATATTTAAGTAAAGTTATTCACCTTCTAAATAATTATTTTTTAACGTTACTCAAATTTCAAATTCTAAAATATTCGATAAACATTCATAATAACTCAAGAATTTAATCCTTTAACTTTTCATTTATTTTAATTTCTTTAATTAAGAAATTGGTTTACTAGCCATTAGATAAGGTATTAATTCATAAGCCAATTTTAATAGTTGTCCCATCAACAAGACATAAATTTTAATTAATCAAGATTTAATTTCAGAATAACAAGGTATCGGTTTTATTATTCAAGAACTAGTTTCAGCAATTGTCCATTCAACAGGGCAGTTATTTCATTAACTATGAGCCAATTTCAATATCTGCTTATTTGACATGACACTAATTATATTAATTAGGAACTAGTTTCATCACCTGTCTATTTAACAGAGCACTAGTTTTATTAACTGAGAACTAGTTTTAACATTTAAAAATATATTGACCTGATTAAATTATGAAGATAACATCTAAAATGTATTTCAACTTAAAATTTTTTTAAAGAGTAAATTTATAATTCTAAGGTGTTCGACACCTTCCTGCTGCTTTAGACAATCCAATTCCTCCTGATAAAAATCATGCTCTAGTAATATTTTCTGAATCAACAAGATTTCACCACATTATTAACCTATCAATAGTTTGAATGTGCCTAGATTCAAAGTGCCAATAATAAAAATTCTTTAAAAAAAAAAATGAGATAGAAGGGATATTAATTGAAATATAACATTAAAGATTATTAAAAATACACATATAAAAAAGCATGATGTTTTTTTAAAAGGAAAAATTACAAGGGAAAAAAAAAGAAGAAAAAAAGGCCAAACCAATGCCTGCCCCTTTAAAGGAAGAGCCCATGTGCGGACCTTTTCCTTTTAAATTGTTTTTCACCCTAATATGTTTTTGAAAAAAAAACCTAGACCATGCTTGGCTTGGGATTTCCAAGATTCTAGCCACTGTGGTGGCTAAAAAAATAAGATATATATATTTTTTATTCAACAACTCATTTTTTATCTAAAAATACTTAGAAAAAAATCTAAACACTTTTACAAATCCATAAATGCCCTTAAGAAACCAAAACAACCACCCAAAAACCCAAAAACAAAAATCTTTTCAAGTTTAGATCTAGTTTTTTAGGCTATTTTAAGGTTAAAAAACACATAAATAGAACTCCCTTCACTAAATAAAATTCTTTGACACTAAAATCGATTATTTTTGTGGTCAGAATTGGTGAAAACATATATTTTCTCTCTCTATTGCTAGATTCTGGCAGCCTCTCTTTTTTCTTTCAAATTATAAATTAAAAATTAACAAAAATAAATTTTTATACTAAAGTCAAACTTCAAATTGAAAAAATATTGAGGGACCAAATATATATAGATTGTAAAGTTCAAGGATTTAAGTAAATATTTTGTTTGAACTTTGAAATTATCACTCATTTATGATGTCTTTTGTAGTTTAGTTTTTTATCTTTTAATTTTATTTTTAGTCAAAAAATTTGATTCAATTGTTTTTATATTTAGCCCAAAAAGATGTAATCCCATAAAAAAAATTTGAAAATAAAATTAAAAAAAGCAAAATTTTAAACAGTATATGAGAGGGTGAATAGTGTTCACTTTGCCCACGCTAGGCAAAAACAATGATGTAAATCCATGAACAGTAAATAATTCTTCACACAGTATTAATTGCTACTGAGATTTTTAACTCTTTGTACAGCATTACTATAAGATGGGTGATGCTAAACACAATGGTCTATTTTTTGGTAGGGGATATGAAGGGCTGAGATTCTCCATGCTATGAGCTAGCTCTCCATGAGCGATGATGGTGGATCTTAATTAGCAGCGTTTCTGTGTCACTGAATGCTGTA
>Ga0325401_1001522_pt1 | contig 19655 bp, 12 predicted proteins | sample PopdelMetagenome_FD_205666 | JGI IMG/M metagenome (GOLD analysis project Ga0325401, IMG submission 205666) | Populus deltoides microbial communities from Bellville, Georgia, United States - Xylem-PdKOR-R2 | ecosystem: Host-associated > Plants > Phyllosphere > Stem > Wood/Secondary xylem | place... | reverse complement strand
CAACCGCAACCACACTGCAAAACATTCTCTACAAGCAAAAGTATGCATCGACTGGTTTTTCTCCACGAAAAATTAGAATGCCAGTGGCTAAAAAACGCCACAAGGAAATAAATTAGAAAGTAGTGAGAGTCAGGACAACCACCACCCTCTAGTCATTTTGGATACAAAGAGAAGATCAAGGAGATCAAAATTTCCATTTCTCATTCACAAGATACACCAACATGTTAAGGAGTACAAGAAAAATAAAATTTCAAAAAGACCGAAAACTTGAAGAATCATTTAAAGGTCCCTACTGTCCCACGGGATTTCCTATTGTTCGTATAGTGGTACTTCCTCCATGATGTCTTGTAAGCTCAATCTATCCACTCCAACCCCTTTGATCTGTTTTTTTCTAGATTTTACTGGAATTTTGCTGAAGGAAAGTTTCTCCACAAACCCTTCTATTTTTCCCTTTCCATTTTGATTGAATTTCTTTTCCAAAAAAATAAAATCTTCCATTTAGTTTTCCTGACAACATTTTTTTCTTTTTGCTTCGATACTACCTTGGCGTAGGAATTAGAGGCCTCCAGAAATTTCAAGTAGCACAAACTGATGTTGCCAACACATGACAGAGCAACACAGTAACACATACTGGCATATCAGATCATCCCCATCCAATACGAAAGGGAAAATTCCCCCCTTGATTCCAAAGAATCCTTTTGTATTTAACCAAAATTATTGGAGCAAACACCCTTATATTCAACTTTTTTCATTATTTTAGCCCTAATGCCAAAATCGATCAGCTTTTATAATCACTGCAACAATGGTCAACTCAAATATCAAAAGCATGCTTCATATTTGCATTGCAATCAACCTGAAAGCTTTGGTGGCGTGTTTAAAGCAAAGATTCAGAACAGACCTTCATTTTGCACTCTACCAACTCCAATCTTGCATGAGGATCATGCATAAGACCCTTTCAAGGAAAGGAACCAAGTAGGCTAATGCTTTCTCTCACCAAGAGGAACATCTATTGAAACCTCGGGCATAAATTAAACTGGCAATGGACACCTTTCCAAGTTTAAGCTTTCAGCTAATTTGTCATTCAATTTGACCGACACTCTTGACATACACGATGAACAACAGGTCCATTTAACCTGTACTTCAACAGCTAATTTTTTTAAATGAGCATCTCTTTTCACCTCTCTTGCATGACATTCTCACACTATAATCAATATTGATGATCTTTGTAACCATATGAAACACGCATATTCTGACCTGGCTATACTTACAACACCTAAACTGCATCACCCTAGAGGGTGAACCATGCTGGAGCAACTATGCTATTTCACTAGAAGAGCTCCATCAGCTGCTGCGATACATCTGCATCGTATAGTCATATACAAATGAATTAGCAATGAAAAGCTTTTTAAGTCTGATAGAAATATTTAGCATGAAGTTAATTTAAGAAAAGCTCATCAAATGCAAGCACAAACTTCACTACGGACGCACGGAGACAAACATGCATGCATGCATATGGACACACGTGGACACATATTACAAGCATACAAAGTTAAAATGGTGAATACCAGCCAGCCCATATAGCCAATTTTCACCCTCTATTGCCGCTACAATTTAATTTTTTTTTTTTTAAAAAAAAAAGGAGTTTGTCTCCCTGAACAATTTACTGATTTTGTCCAATGAGACATCATCAAAATGTCACAAAATTGAAGCAAGATTCTGATCCAGAAATGAAAGAACCAGTCCATTATTCACAGCTAAGTTGACTCTGTAGATTTGAACAGCATATATAAAGATTCGGAAAATCACCAGTTTTATACTATTTATCCAGTAACTGAATTTGAGTACAAGGGATTAAGCCAGTGTAATGAATTAATATAACTCATGAAAGTTGTGTGGAGCTACCTTGGAGAATAGCTGGTGTTGTTTCAAACTCCTGCCAGATATTCTGGTAAAAAGCAAGATCAAAATTTAGAAGCTTGGCAGCTAGATAGGCAGCACCAGCAGCAATGTGAAGGGGCTTAAACTGAAGCCATAAGGAACTCCGAAGCCTGCAAAACAAAATAATAGCTTTTATAAAGTGTGCTAAAACCACCAGCAGACAGCACATGATGAGAGGTGAAAAAACTGTCAAACCAACCAGCCTCACAGCACTAATATGGAAACCACGGCTCTTGTGCAACTTATCATATTGCTAGATTTGATCAGAGGCATATTAGCAGTGAAAGTAAAATAAATAAACAATCAGAGAAAATCAAAACACTAGCAGATAATATATCATTAAGGATTCAAGTACAAAAAAAAAATGCAAGTCAAGTCATTTTTCTCTTACCCACCACAAAAGCAGCAAACCCAGGAAGAATATTTTGCAAGAAACTCTGCAGGATTGCTGATAGAGTACCAAAACTATAACAAACAACACACCCATTTATAAACAAATCAACTCCCAGGCCCATTCTGAAGCAGGGGCTTTATAACTCCAGAAACATACACAATTCAAATAATAAAACAAATAGAAACTAGCAGCACATTCTGCATCTTCTGCTCCACAACTTGATCTGGAAAGGCTTGTCAAAACACATGAACTAATGCTCATGAATCAGGCATGCTACGCCAGACATGGAATAACACCATCCCATATCCTCTAGCCAGCTATAAGCAACATTTAAATCCACGAGTAAAAAGATATGGCATAATTGTATACATATATTGTAAACTGAATTACTCCATATATATAATATCAGGCTATATGAAAGGGTTCTGAAATCTTTTGAACCATACTTGTGAACGATTTAAAAGCTCAAACTGATACGAGGGATCATCAAAACTGATAGTGGTTAAAAGTAGAAAAGTATGTTTGGATTTGAAAAGGTTCAAAGAATGAGAATTAGAAGGAAGCTGGAGATGAATGGGATAGAATATCGATGGGGTCAGGGTCAAGGCCCAATGCTGGGTGTTGTTTATAGCATTGCTTTGCTAACTTGGCCCCTCATCCTACAGTCCCCCTTCAAGAATAAGAACAGCTTATGGCATTGAACAGTGAAAGGTGTTGTTTCTTCAATTTTTCTACAAAAGAAAAACAAATCCAAATTTCAAGACTTTAACTTACAGGGAATATTTTTCCAATGTAGCTCATCATTGGCCAGTCAACAACACCATGAATCAAATCACCTATGGAGCTAATTAAGCCGGGCAAAGAACAACCTCTGGCCTGATATTGCCACCCCAAGCATAGCATGGGAGAGATCAGGAGCCCTGGGCCAAGGAGATTGAGTGTTCATGCTCAATAGTATCGCTCCTTTAATCAAGCATAGCCCCAAGGGCAGAGTGAGAATGGAGTAGGTCTCAGACTCCAATTTTACCAAGGGGAAAAGGTTCAAGCTTCTTATATTTTTAGAATTCCTAAAGAACATTTAACATACTCTGATTTGCAAATGCCTGGATATATTTAACACAAAATGTAGCAGGCTGGTACCTGTTCCAGGTGCCATTTGATAGCTGAGCATAAAAAGACAACCCAGCTCAACACCCATGTGAGTCATGCACCAGAATAGCAGGTATATTAATAACAACAGCAATATTGGTAGAAATTATAATGATAGCAGCAGATGACAATAACAAAAAGTATAAGGATGCCCACATCTAATTTTTTTCCTGGATGATACAAGCAGTAGCACCACTTCGGCTCATAGTCATGGAGGTTTATGCAGTCCATTTAATTGACAACAGGTGCACAGAAAAACCACACGGATATTCCCATTTTAGAGGTCTTCGAAACAGCCAAGGTCAATAATAGGGTAGGGTCAAGGTATCAGACTGAAACTGCGCCACAACTAAAGGAATCCATCATATTAAGATCACGAAAAAAAATATGTGTCCTAACATGGTCATTGTCAGATTTTGACATGTCTTAGGTTTGTGTGCCAATTGTTTCCAAACAAACAATTTAACTATGCATTTTATATATGCGAGTTTACCAGCACCGAGAAACTGACATCTGTGCCAATGAGCCATATAGATCAATTAGCATACTGTGACCATCATCCCCTAATGGACTTGGATTCGAGTGTCCTTGTATATACAAGAATAAAAAAAAGGGCTACCATGCTGTTTGTTCCTTTCTCAATTTTATCTATGCTGGCAACATCAAACAATTTTCCACCAGCTAACCATCACAAAACACCAGCACAGTGATTCTCAGTCAAACTTTAAGGTGCACAGGTGCCCTCACACTGGCACATCAAAACTCAATCTATCACACTATGCAGCTACACAACCTTCTGGCACACTCAGGTATCTACACCTGTTGAACAATTTACAAAACTTTTTTATTATAAAATAACCTTATCTTAATGATATCAGACCAAAAAAGTGCCACCAAATTTGGAGAAAAAAGGAGTTAATGCAAAAAAAAAAATTCTTTTTTGATTAAAAAAAAAGGATATCAGAGGGGATTCATGCCATATAGAAAATAAGGGCAAAAATCATTAAGGAGGGAAAATAAGAACAAACGATATCCCAGTCACTATGGATTTTGATCATTGTCAAATCAATTTAGTTTCCTCCAAATCAGGGTGAATGGATGCTAAATGAACAAGCAGCCAGGTCTTACAAACTTTAAGTTTGTACAAGGAGGCTAGACAACTTGCTCCAAATGAAAGTATGAAAAAGGAAGAAGAGAGTGAGAAAAAGTTGAATGCAAAAAAGATTTTGGATGTTCTGAGGCTATCATTTTTAGCAAATAACCCGGTTGATGGGGGTATAGCGAATCACAGTAATGTGATCCACAACATCTTGGCAAAGCAACTTCAGATGTTTAAAAACTTTCCATGCACAGCATATCAATCCGCCAGCTAACAATATCACACAGGTGAGCACGTTAATCTTGTGTAGACCCTGCAATTATATGCCATGCCAAAAACATCAATATCCCATACCAGAATAACTACATAGTGTAGTTACTTGAAAGAAAACCATTGAGACTAGTAGAACACTATGTTGAACCAAAAGAGAAAAAGAAGAACCCAGCACATACTCTCCATGGCCCAAGTACAAAGAGTTCCCCACAACTTCCGATTCGTTGGGATTTAGACACAAACCAGTCCATCTATAGACACAGACAAGCCATCATAACTGCAAGACCACTTGCTAAATCTTAAACCATGTCTTTAGCTGAACTAGTGTGAGAAAATCCAGATATAATATATTTACAAGAAGATGGTCCAAATCAAATTGCTTCCTGAAGAAAGGAGCATGATCAGAATTATTATTATTATTATTCAAAAGTTCATTTTATAAAAGCTAGTTCATTTTGACACTGAAACTAGCTGATATAAATGAACCGCACCAATACAAATCTAAAGAACCAATAAAATATACCATATTGAAAGTAGTGCACTTACCCTTCACTGACCAAGTTTAGCGCCAGATTCACCAACACAGTTTGTGAAAGACCTAATTTGTTGAGGACAGATGTAAGGGGACCATATGGATGCTGCACATTGAGTTCAAAATTGAGTGTAGTCAGAATCATTTGCTCAGCCTCAATCACTTGCTCTCGGTACTGTTCAAACCAATCCTGTTTAGAAAATCTCATTTCATGTCAGCATGCTAAAGACTTGAAGCTGCAACTTTTCAAGAAAAAAAAATCAGTAGTAAAATGCACAAGTGGAGCCGCTTTCACAAATAGGTTAGATTACCAGATACTTGTCACTTTGAAATTTCATGTTGTGCAAGAAAAGAGGTATAAATTAACCAAGGAGTAAATTCAACACGTTTCGAGATAGGAGCTCCATTCATGAATTGACATGAGCATATTTTATGTTATCCACTTTATGTTTTTAAAACAGACGCAAATTAGATTTTTTTTCCCTTTTAATAGATTTAACAGATAAGAAGTTATGAATCAGCCTGCAAGATACTTACAAAAGGGAGCAGGTACGACAAGAAAGTAATATCCTGCTTGTGGAAAATCTCACAAGAGGCTCTCACTACATTGTTCAAAGGACAAGGTGTCTCCTCAGACTTTGCAGCGAGAAAAAGTGCAGCAACGGCAATTAACTGCAACAAGCCCAAAACAAATATGACAAACATAACCATCACAAAAAGGATCGTGCACTAGATTTATCGTATAATCATATTCCAAGCATCACCAGAAGGCATTCATGCAAGTATATGAAAAATCTTACCAAGACTAAACAAGTCATTACTGGCCAGAAATCAGAAAATAAAAGGACCAAAAAATAGATGCAACAAATCTAAAAATGCCAAAACATAAGAATAAACAAGTCATTGCTGTCTGCCTAATTTTTTTAAAGTTACAAATGCAGAATGCTGCAGTATCAGATTACGTGAACAAAGCAGCTACACAACCCAGGTCCTTTTGTCAAAAGAATTGTTTTGAATCGAATGTTAACTCCACCTTCAGCAGAGGAGGGATCATAAGCCAAGAGGACTTGTCAGTTTCCAAATCAAGACAACATAAGAGAGTACGCCAAGCTTCCATTGATTAACCATCAGTTTAGACATAATACTTGTTTAGTTCTTTATCAGCTCAAAGTTCTAAACAGCTAATAACAATATTCTCTTAATAAAAATAGCGCCAGGGAGAGTGCCAACACAATTCAGGGAAGGTTTCTAGAGTAAAATAGTTTCCCCTATGAAATGACAGTACGCAAAGTCTCCTCCAAGAAAGTAACAGGGCAGTCAAAAATTCAAGCATAAGCATTAAGAACTCACAAATCTATCATGGCAAGCATGTGATCGTCGAACAAAAAACCGGTGGCACAAAACCATGGCGGTGCCAATAGTAGTTTGTGGCCTACAAGAATCAAAGGAGTAAGTTAATAACATTGAAATTCTGATAAGAAAGCGTCCAAACAAAAAATAATAACTCGAGACACATTCCAGGTGGAGCACTTACAACTCCAGCCGCAGCCCAAGATTCTGAAGGAAGGCACAATAAGAATACCGCAGATGTGTTTCACGTAGTGCATCAATTCCATCTTTTCTTGATGGGGAGTATCTCTCAATCTCATCCTTTGACAAAAATACTGGTTCATCTTCTTCCAGTTTTGAGCGTTCACGTTTGCAACTCATAGATGTAGATGTAGAGACCTCAGCATTGGATCTTGTGATCAGAGGGGCTGAATTGTTGTAAGTTGATTGATCAGCGCATTCATATGCATTGTACTGAGGGTAGTGTCTCCCACCACATTCTCCCCAAGTATCCACACTAAATTTTCTCCTTTTAAAAGCTGGTCCAACAGTAGGAGGGTTAGCATAACCATTGACATGGTCCCTGAATTTCCCCGAGGAGAAATCACGGAAATTGCTATGATTCCAGATGTAGTTGTAGTTGCTGCTCCTATTCACATTCACGCTCCTGTTTCTATGGTTGAAATTGTTTCCATTGAAAGAGGTCCACCGATCATCATGGCATGTTCCTCCTTGTGAACGATAATTCCGTGCAAAAGACATTTTTCCTGACAAATTAACCATAAAAAAAAAACACAATATGAATAAGATTGAACCGCAAAAATAATAAACTCTTCCAGAAGAGCTGAAACTTCACGTAGTAAGTCAAGTCACTTGTAGTGTGGTTGTTTTTCTCAAAATTTTGTGCTTATAGGCATTTGAACTTTCCTTAAAAAGATCGATTTGACACGAGCCGGAACATGAAAATACTGGTTTCTTCAACAACAAAAATCCAGATAAAAGCTTAAGCATTTCTTCAAAATCAAAGGCCTGTACTAAGCTAAGTTTGTTGGTGGAAATCAATGATTTTTCTAAAACAGCCATTTAATGAACAAAAAAACCGAAGAAAGAAATGTAATACACTGATCTAATTAATCCGAATTAAAGTTCTACAGAATACTAAAGACAACAGAAAGACTTTCAAAAAAACACAAAAAAATTCATTCATATATGCCAATCGCACGTCAAAAACATCAATTGAACGGTAGCAAGAGGGATAAGATCACGAATAATTACAGTGATTAGTGGAGATATAGATCTGAAAATTCCGTGATTAAGATTAAGAAACCACGCGAAGGATTTTGATTTTTATCGGGAGAGGAGGCTGAGATTATTAGATTACAGAGAGGGTTTGAATTAAAGAAGAGAAAGCGTAAAGGGAGGTGGTCAAATAAAATAACGAGAGATGGAGATTTGAAAAGGAAGAGAGAAGATATAAATATACAACTTAATGGTTGAGTTAGGTCAGGCGGTTGCTTGCTTTGCTTTTTTGTCTTTTGTGTTTTTAGATTTTGTTAAAAAAAAAATAGCAAAGTAAATATATGAAAAAAATAATGGAATAATATAATTTCAAAAAAAATTAATGAAATATTATGTTGTAATTTAAAAACACAGCATAATCAAATTTTAATTTTTTTTATTTAAGTAACTAGTTATATCAAGCTATACTAATTAATCAATCATTTCATATAAAAATCATAATTTTATAAAAAAAATTTCTTCATACGTGATTTATAAGTTAAAATTGTTAAACTCAAAAAAAAACTTGGATAAAATCTTTAAAAAATATTATTCACGCAGTAGTGGGTGATTTTGAGAAGTTAGATGTGAGTCTGTTATAACCAAGTGAAGATTTGCCCGAAAAAATTACGTACATGGCTTCACATATGCATTTGTAGACCAGTGGTACATGTTTAGGTCTAAGATGAGATTTGGCTATGTCAAACCAAAATAACAACTCAAAATATTCATAACTTTTGATTCGATAATTAAATCGCGTTTAAATTTTCACATAAGTTTTCAGATGTTATTTTTCATATAATAGTCGTTGCATCGTTATGCAAACCATCAAATCATTAGATATCAAAAATCTAGTTGATGCCTCTAGTTTTGACAATTTTAAAATTATTATTATTATTTTAAGAATCGATCGATCGGTTTCATTGAACATTATGAATCGATCAACTAGTTGAGCTAAAAATAACACAATTTTTTGCTTTTATTTCAATTCACTGATTTATTATTATTATTATTATTATTATTATTATTATTATTATTATTATTATTATTGTGTGTTAATTACCCAATTTGTTCTTTTGTTTTATCTATAATTAGGTTGTTTTCTTCTTTTTTTTTCTTTTTAGTTTGGTAGGGGTGAGATTTTAGTTGGGTGGACGTTGGTAGGTAAAAAACCTTACCTTCTTTTTTTGGCAAGTTTATTTATTTTCCTTTTTTTCTTAATATTTATAGTATATTTGGATTGAAATGTTAGATTTTTGAGTTCAATGGTGCAATAGTTTTTATTTTTTAATGTATTTTAAAACTATGTTTCACTTGAAATTTATAAAATTGATGTTTTTATTGTTTTTTATGATTAAATAAAAAACATCTTAATAACAAATTATATATTTAAAATAAAATATTTTTAAAAAACACCATACCAAACTACTACAATCACATAAGAGTAGTTGTGTGTTTAATGATGCACTTCAAAATACTTTTTTAAAAATATATTTTAATTTAAATATATTAAAATAATACATTTTAATTTTTTTATATAAACACACTAAAATCATTAAAAAACACTAATTTAATATTTTTTTTGTGAAAAGTGAGTTGAACCATATTATTTATGATTTTGTTTTTTTTTTATATTTTTCAAAAGTATTTTTGGATTGAAAATACATCAAATTAATATTTTTTTTAATGTTGATAATTTTTATGTGCTAATGTCAAAATAAAAAAAAATATTTAAATGCATTCTGAAATGAAATACTATTTTAAAAAATATTTTACACCATAATCTCAAACACATACTAAACCTCATATAACTCAAATTCTAGACCACTAATTGAAATTTATCTAGCATCAATTTTAAATTGTATTAAAAAAATGTTACGGTATAAGTTTTTTTCCATTTCATAGAAAAAAAAGAAAATGTATTTTCTGTTTATTTTTAAAAGGAATTTAAGTTAGAACTATATTAGACTTTAGGTTTTAAAATGATATCTTACTTTTTTTTTTAAAGGTAGCATATTGCAAGCCCGTGGAGAGTAACATGTTGAAATTAAATTAAAAGGGTAACTATACAAAAGTAATGGAGGTGAGCCTGATATCGAGTGGATTGTCTGAGAAGAGAAGTTCCACGCAGCCTAAACGAACGACAAGAGCGAGAGGGAGAGATAGACACGCATCCACGGACCAGACGACACCGCTTTGTTTCTTGCTCTAATTTAGAGTCTGTTTGACATTGCATTTGTAACTGCGTTCTATCAAATTTTGAATTTTTTTTGCTAAAATTGAGTGCGGTTTGTATTTTTTGGATCGTTTTGATGTGCTGATGTCAAAAATAATTTTTAAAAAATAAAAAAACATCATTAACATGTATTTCAGCACAAAAAATTATTTAAAAAACAACTACAATCACACTATCAAACACGTTCCACTTAGCTTGCGGCTTCCTTTGCCATGGCTATTGCTGGAATGCTAAAAACCCATCCCCAACTCATATTATTTTGTACCAAAACCAGCACATAACCGGCAAAAATAATCGTAAACACATCCCCATTTTCTTATTTCATCGTTTTTCTCTCAGATCCAGGCCCAAGTTCAAATCTAAATACTCCCAATTGGATCCTATATGATTCAGATTGGATTTTCATTTTTGATTTCCCTTCATGAACTGCGAATTACAGTTTTTTCTCTTCAATAACTTCTTCTTCTTCGTCTATTATCCACATTATCCGGATTAGATCGAACACGTGATTTTTTTGAAGGCTATTAACCCCGCAACTTAACCATGAACATGGAACAGTGTAATTGGGAGATCAATTTAATGAACTAAGGGAAATTTTATTATGTTTATTGAGTAGCTAATACTATTAAATTAGTAACCATCTAATAGGTGATTAGTAATAAAAATTTGGGATTAAGATATTTGTTTTTATATAGTCTTAAGTTCGAGCCCTGTGATTACTAATATGATGGTCACTGGAAACTTACATGGTCTTTAATTTTAAAGCACGTGGGATTAGTTGAAATGCATACAAGTCAATTCAGACACCCACGTTAATTAAAAAATAAAAAATATTACATTAGTTATATTTTGAATTTATCTTGAAAAAAAATAAAATAAAAATAAAACACATGATTCACTAAAAATCATAATAATATTTCCACGTTGGATTTTTTTGTTTAGTTATATGTTTTTTTCCTTTAAAGTGAGCCAGGGAAACAATTAACAGGATATTATCGGTCAATCCCCTGCACCATAAATTTCTCGGGAAGAAGTTGAAAAAAAACACAAGTGTTTATTGTTTTTTTTTTTCTTTTCATGGAGAGAGAGAAACGAGGAAGAGAGGAAGAGAGAAAGAGAGTGATTTGTTATTTTTTTTATTTTATAATATATTATATATACGAGGATAATAACATTATTTTATAAGGTTTATAAATTTAGGTTAATTAGATATAAAGTGTATTTTTCTAAATTAACTGCAAATGCAAAAATAAATAAATAAAAGACAAATGATTAAAATATTGTGAAAAAATGGAAAAAGAAGGAAACGTAACTGCTAAAAAAAAAGGAAATGATTGAAATATTTTTCTATATGGAAGGAATATTTATTTTTCTCTATTACTACAAAAAGAAAATATAAAATTTGAGTTAATTTTGGGGAAAATCTACGTTTAGTTTATTTTCAACTCGAACAGCACGTTTTAGCTAACCAAGTTTAAGCAAATAATACCACCTACGGTGCCATTTTTTTCCTGATTATGAAGGTTGTTATTTTTGCTTCTCCTCTCTCTTTCTATGTGAAGTTGACTGAAAATAATAATAACAAAACGCATAGCAGGGGTGGCTATGTGAATAACATGTCACGTGCCCTTTTCTATGCTGCTTCGGCCTGGCGGCGCGAGTCCAATGCAGGCCGCCATGCTATCTCTGCTCACTTAAGTCTGATTTATACTAGACCAGCAATGACAGGCCCATTAATGACCCACTTGAATCTGGGCCTCTGCTACACATGACCGAAAGCTAAATTTAAGCAATTTGGTGCATCTCTAATGAGAAGCGTTTTTCAAGGTTTGGGCCCGCCAAAACTAACGAGAAACTAGGCAGGGACCCTCTATAATTTAAAGAAATACTTAATAAATACAAGCTAACCATCAAGAACAGCCCGGGTTGATGGGTTTGAAGAAAGATGGTTGAAATGGTCCCGTGTCACTTAAATGGGTTTAAAACATTGCATCTAGGCTGGAATTTCAGCGCTCACAAGGCAAGTTCAAATAACCAATATTCAATATGTTCTTTATAATTAAGTGTATGTTGTTCTAAAATTGTATTTTTATTTATTTTCTTACCTAATTTATGTTTACTAAATTTAAATCATGTATACGTTAGCTATTAGTTGTACTAGGTTGCGTAATTTTTGATATAATATTCACGTAAGAGCAATGAAGAATGTTGAGTCAATGACTTATAGATGAGAAAAAGATATAAACAAAAGTATATCATATTCTGTAATTGAATGATGTATATTGAGTTTCCAGGGTTTTAAAGTTTTACATATCGATCAAGATCTAGTATACAAAATCAAAATAAAAAACTCAATGTTCAATGAGCAAACATATTAGAGGAGCGATTCTAGTGTTATAAGAGGAAAAAAGCTTGGTTGAGAATTGACTTGAATGAAGCTATATGGGAAAATCATATTAAGAAAGGGGACAAAGGGAAAATAAAAAAAAAGTTGGTTGATAAAAGAGTGGATACGTTCATTGTAAGTGTTTTGATAATTATAACTGGTTTAATATTATTTATTTATATCAATAATATAAAATGTAATTGAATTTAAAAACTTGATTTTTTTTGTTTTACAAAAAAGATATAATGCCAACATGGTTGAGAAATTCGACAAAGACACTTTCACCTATACTTTTCATGATCCTCAATTGTAATTGAAGGCTACTATAAGTGATGGACCCGATATGAATAAGCTTTATGATTTGCATATGACATCTTTTTGAAAACCCTGGGGGGTCATACAATTTCAACACTAGACATATCACATTACAACACAAGTTACTAATCATGCAAGTTTGATAAGATTGTGGAGAAAAAGGTTAAGTAACAAGTGGTTGTTGGGTTAGAGAAGATGAATGCATAATTCCTAGAACAAAATATAATATATTGGGCTCAACTAAGTGCGACTAAATAAGTACCTTTCCCTCTTCTTCAATCTTCAACACCTCTGGTGTGATGTACTTCACCTTGTTGATCTTATTGTATTTCAATTGGAATTTTAATGGTTCCTACTAGTATCTCTTATTGTACATTTCTACTCTTTTTTTCTTTGTAGTATTTATATATGTAATTCTATCTATCTCATTGTTTTAAGCTATTTATATGAATTTATTATTTAAATCTTCTAACTGTAAAAACTCGTAGGTCCACGTACATAATCCATTTAGCATTATCCATTGTTAAATTTGTTGAAAATTTTTGGAGTTGCTTCTTGTTCTTGTTGTGGGTTTATTGTAAACGATTTTTGGATTGGGGATTATAATAAACAAAAAAAATTAAAAACTCCAATGGAGTCAATTGGAATTTTAATGGTTCCTACTAGTATCTCTTATTGTACATTTCTACTTTCTTTTTCTTTGTAGTGTTTATATATGTAATTCTATCTATCTCATTGTTTTGAGCTATTTATATGAATTTATTATTTAAATCTTCCAACTGTGAAAACTTGTAGGTCCACGTACATAATTCATTTAGCATTGTCCATTGTTAAATTTGTTGAAATTTTTTGGAGTTGCTTCTTGTTCTTGTTGTGGGTTTATTGTGAATGATTTTTGGATTGGGGATTATAATAAAAAAAAATTAAAAACTCCAATGGAGTCTCCGATACTTTCTAATTTTTAAACATTTTTTTATACTTAGTTGGCAATTGGGAAATTTCAATGGATTTTTTGATGGAAAATAGACGGTGAAAGCTGATTTTAGGTGTGAATATTCTATCAATGATTTTATCGGTACTGAAATTTTTTTTCTGAATAAAAAACCTGACAAGATAGTTTCTGAGGGTAGTATTTCATCATCGTTTTCATTTTCATTGACAATTTTCAGTAATGATAGAATCTTCTCTCTACACCAATAGAATATTCCGTGACGTTTTCCATTTCTTTTTTTAGTAGGCCCGTGACAAAATCCTTAGTAAACTTCCAGTTTATTTAAAGGCATTATCTGTCAACTCGAGCAAACAAAACAATGATTCATGTTTCCGGTTAGCCTATGAATTATATAGGATTACTATAATGGCGTTGATCTTCGTTCAATTTGCCAAATATACTAACAAGAACTTGATTTTCCTTTAGAGTCCAAGCGTACTCGGAATATCACTAATAGAAATATCCCTTTTTGTGCACAAAAACATTCTAAACTTAATCCTGCGCAAGATAATCTAGCTTGCAACATGCAAAATGCCCAATTGAGTCCATAAATTAGTGTTTGTTTGTGCTAAAGAAAGAGAGCAAAGGAGGGCATCAATTACGTACAGCAGTATTTCCGAATCGAAAATGTATTTTTAATTGAAAGCCGGCTTCCTAATGATCCATGCTTAGTTGTTTTCGGGTCCCCTTGTTGAATCTGGATAATTGGCCATGCGTTTTGGGCCATATCATGAAAGTAATCCTTCCACGTTATAAGTATTATAAAAACAAAAGAAAATAGTTCTAGATTATATGAAAGATATAGAAGCATAATTCTCACTCTTCTTTGCTTGGATAATTGCGATGGTCCCTCGAGGCTAAAGGCCTTCAGGGACCAGTCGGCATGGCAGATTATCATTGACATCTACTAGAAATTAGCTAGCATTCCTCTAATCTTTGTTTTTTTAACAAGTACTGGACCATTTCTTCACGTACTAATAATACTATGCTTTCCGGTGCCTTGAATACCTCAAGATTTCATCGTTTTAAAGTCTCCAGCACCTCCTTCAATGTGCTTAAAAGGAAGCAACTTTTTTCACTTACATTTTTAAACATCATACTTGCAGAACATCTTGTTCTGTGCACTAGCTACAGCAGCAGATTTATTGAACATCGTAGCGATGGATTAGGTTTTAGAATACAATCCTTGTTGTAATCCAATCCCTCCGTACGACAGGAAGATTAATAAATGGTTAAACCGTGTTTTGGAAAATGGGATTTAATGCTTGATTTAACCTTAACAGCGAGATCTTTCGCTATCGTTTCCTCATTTAATAAGTAATCTAGTATTCGATCGAGGCTATAGATCGAGTTGATATGTATATGGGGCTGATCAAATAATTAAGGCCAAAGATCTAGTTCTGAAAACAGTCCCAAATTTAATTTCCGGAGCATATACCATGCAGCTTTAAGGATTCATTTATGTGGTGGAAAAGATTTGGTGAGATCTAGAAGAGAGTAGTACTAGGATACTGGAGATGTAGCTCAAGGTTTTACTGTAAATCCCTTCGAAGGCATTTAATTTCATGCATGCTGGCGGATTATACAGAACCGAAATAATTAGCAAGCTTTTGTTGTCACAAAAGCCGGCATATAATAATGCAACTAACCATGATTTTGATCAGTAATCACCATCAAATCCATAGCCTGCGAACCTTAAACAGCTGTACCTAGCAGGTAAAAAATTAAATATTGAACAGTACAGTTATCATATGAGTCAGCAACTACTGATTACACTAATTACAGCATGCATTTTGCCTTTGTCTCTGCTGTCCCAATGTTAAATGCATGTTACAAAAGAAACACTGGAAAATAAAAATACACTAGCAATTTACAAGACACTTCTCTGGGCTGACCCATGATCCAACCCCACCTTTCACGTTTGAGGCACGTGACGCCTCCCTTCGTGTAATCAGAACACTTGCAATATCACACGTTATTAGCTGATCAGCCACATAGAAGAAAGAAAGAGACGTAACAAACTCCCATGTGACCTCTATCTCCTTTGTTACCCAGATCCAGGACTTACACAACCAGCTAAAATAACGTACAGTGCACTAAAACACACATGGACCACTGACCACATTACTGGTGACGCTTGTTTTACACACCCCACCACGGCGTGTGAGGTCAAACTAAACGCTACCCCATCCATATATACTGATCAACAATATAAGAGCTACCTGATTGTCAAACTACATCTACGATAACCCATCGTCCTTGAGAAGTCCTGGGTCGAAACATCCACAGCTTCTAACAAGAAATAAATTATTTGTAATTAGAAGAACCCTCCTAACCTCGTCTGTCGTTCAGTTTTGATTTCAGATTAACCTCCTCCGCCTCTCTTTCTATCCCCATCAGCATCATGTTATGCGCAAATAACATGTAGCTTTAGCAACAAAGATGGGGAAGAGAAGCGAGAAAGTTTCGACAAGATCGTCTCAAACTCTACCACCGTCACCCTCACATTCCTTTTCTTCCTCTTCCTCCTCAGACTTTGAGTTCACAATCTCTTTATCTCCACGCAAATCCTCAACAACTCTTTGCCCAGCTGATGAGCTCTTCTACAAGGGCCAGCTCTTGCCTCTCCATCTCTCTCCACGCATCTCCATGGTCCGTACTCTTCTCTTAGCTTCATCAAGCACCTCTTCCTCCTCTGACACCACCACCACCGCGTCCCGTGACTCCACTGGCAGCTCCAATGACTCTACTTCATCCTTTACGAGTGATATGGTCTTGCTAGGAGATTGTGACTCGTCAAGACCTAGTTCAGTCACTGAAGATGATGAGTTCAGGAAGCTTAATAACAACCACCCTCATTTTCAAAACGATGTTCACTTGAGTTCACAGATCAATAAGAAGGGTAGCAATAAGTACTTCTCTCTATCAAGATTCTCTTCTGTTTTCAAGAAAGAGAACAAGAGCCGTGAAAATGATAACGTACCCGGTTCTTCAGTGAAAAGAATAAGCGTTACAGCAAAAGAGGTTATAAGGAAGTACTTCAAGAAAGTGAAGCCATTGTATGAGAAACTATCTCAGAAACAACAACAAAAAATGGGAGGCCATGAGCATTCAATATTGCCGACATCAACAGCAATTAATACAACTGTCACTCTGTCAACGAAATTGGAGAGATCTATGAAAGATATTGATGATGTGATCTCTGGCAAGGATGCGAGAAAGGAAAGTACTGCTAATACTGGAGTATTTTCTCATTCTTTCTCAGGAAATTTGAGGTACCCAAGAAGGAGAAGCTGCGTTTCTAGCTGTCCATCCTCAATGCGGTCGTCTCCTAGTCACTCTGGTGTGCTTAGTAAAAACGGGTTTATGGGTGGTTCAGCAGGTGGTCCGACAAGTAAGATTGCTGCATCTGCAGGTGGTGGCATGTGCTACGGAGACGCATCATCAATGGAGGAGCTGCAGAGTGCAATACAAGGTGCGATTGCTCATTGCAAGAACTCCATGATGCAAAACAAGACCATGATCAATAATGAAATCTAATGCAAGCTAGAGATTTAATTAACTCTTGATCAGGATGCTAATTTATTTTACTTAATTTTAGTACTGTTATGTGTGTTCCCTGCATATGGTGTACTTGTGCAACACTGAATTTTAATTTCGTCAGTTAATTTGGACATGAAAATCGAAGTCTGTTAGCCTTGGAACCTGTAATTTGAGGTCTTTTAGGTTTTGTCTTTCACTAGCTAATTTGATACTCAACTCTAGCAACTCCCAAGTCCCAACTGTTTAGTTAACTTGTTTACATTTCTCCATTTCCCTAGGTTGTTTTCTTTTTTTGACATGAACAGAACAGTAACATGTTGGGTTGTCGTTATAATTACTTTCTGTGCCTGGTGATCTTGTTGCCTTTATGTTTTAGATCTGAAAACGTCTTGTCATTAGGTCCCCAAAAAAAAGTGATTGCCATTTCGGCCGAGCCATTAATTATGCCAGGTATTTCCATTTTTCTTGTAAGCAACTATGCATGCATGGAATCAGAGTCCCGGACATTTTTTTTTTGGTTTTTATATTGTGGTTCCTGGAATCAGCGAGCCATGTGCATGACAATGGATAAATTTCAGGCCTTCCGGAATCTCTTCTGATAGATAAAGACGGTGCATTTATTACATAGCATGCATAAAGCTGAAGCAACGTTGAAGTTCTCTCATTTATGATATTTTCAAATTCAAATTTGAAACATTATTGTTCCGGTTTTTAATAATCCAAAATCACATCTTGTCCGCAAGTGCACACGCCATTAATTCCTTTTCTAAATTGTTTTCAATCATTGAGCTAGAAAACAAATACATGTAATAAATATATAAGAAATTATACTCATGTGAGGTCCAGTATCTATACGATCGATCGAGTTCATGGAGCGCAGATTGTAGAAATTACTTTTAGCTAGATTGGAATTAAATTAAATTAAGAAACTAGAAGTTTAATTTAAGATCCATTTAATTCGGACAAAATAATATTTCTACCGATTTAATATAAAAATAAATAAAAACTCACCAATAACACCCGGTCTATATGCAGCACACCCACCTTCGCAATGTGGTTTGATGATGAAATAAACTTATTTAACATAATACTGATCATGTGATTCCACTTGTGGATCCTACGTACGATGATCAGTGAGCGTAGCTTAATACATCTCAGATTAACCTGAATATTCTTCCGAGCACTTTATGTCCCTTTTTTGCATCATAGTCGGATGACGGATGATGTTTCATATCAGTATATGCGCGCAAATACATGAAGAATTATGAACCCGTGACTCTTCGGGGGTCCATGAGAGGTGCCCTCCCCAACTTCGATAAGTTTCTAAATTAATTACGTTTAAAATCTTATAAATATATATATATATATATATTATACGCACCCTTGAAATTAATTAGCGCATATTCCGTCAAAAATATGTATCTAGCCGTCCCCACCAGAAACAAAAAAAACTTACTGTAGGCCAGTAATCCACCCTTATTTGTTTAATATCAAATTTTAAGTAGACCCTTGTTTCTAGAATTTTAGTTTCACCTTGTCCCTGAGATTGCACTTTGCGTGTCCTTTACAATAAGCAAATAGCACCCGTGTTTTTTAACCCAATAATTCTTCTTTAAAAAAAAAAAAGAAAAAAGATCGCTGGTGCATGATAGTGAAACGAGCGAGGCAATGATACAATATACTGATACAGTACAAGTACGGGACCGATTATTTCGCGATTCAGTTTCGAGTTGTTGTAGCCTTGCATTCATGATTTTGTCGGGTAGTGTAGGTTCTTTATGGCGAGAAATGAGAGACGATTTCAACAGCCAATTTCTTATCATAAACGGATCATCTTGAGATTTTTACAAGTATATTGTTTTCTAAGGGGCCCGGGCTGATGATATGATGGGCCCCCCCAAGGATATCATCGCCATTTACTGTCACGTACTTTTGATGATAGAGATATATGCTTGGGTGAGGACACTTGTACGAGATTATGATCTATATTGAGTCCCTTGCTCTCTAATTTTACCTTGCCAGTGAATCCAAGGCCCCTTGAACTTCTGCGTGACTCAAGCATGCAAGATCTTATCTGATTTCAGGCTTTAATTATTCTACCATGGGGTCTTTCAATAAATCATCTACTTTATTCATATTATTTTTTTATTTAAAATAATATTATTTCATGTTTTTCTATTTAATTTTTTAAA
>Ga0325401_1001521_pt1 | contig 19660 bp, 8 predicted proteins | sample PopdelMetagenome_FD_205666 | JGI IMG/M metagenome (GOLD analysis project Ga0325401, IMG submission 205666) | Populus deltoides microbial communities from Bellville, Georgia, United States - Xylem-PdKOR-R2 | ecosystem: Host-associated > Plants > Phyllosphere > Stem > Wood/Secondary xylem | place... | reverse complement strand
GGCGAGAACTCCAGGCCTGTTTCGTCCAAGAAAGAAAGGATTAAAAATTTCATGCACGGGACACGAGGGAAGGGGAGAGAAATAAAAAGAAGAAAAAATATCGCTAGAACCACACATGAGCTGCGTTCCAGACACGCGCTGCCTTGAAAAACAATGACGACATGATGCTTCCAATGACTCCGAAGACGGCCGTGTTTTGAGGGCTATATGATACCCCATGCGCGACCCCGAACTTGATGGCACTTCCTACATGCTAGTGCATGTATTGCACACGCCCACCTTTTTTTTGTTTTTTTGTTCAATTTAGTCTCTGCTTCTATAAGAGCTCTTCAATTGTGTCTTGAAATTGAATTTATCCCACATGATCCAGCTCTTTTTTTTTAGTTTAGTGCACATCTAATAATATTTTGATTTAATCTCCTATGTTATCCCACCTGACCCAAAATAAATTTCAAAAAAGGAAAGAAAAATATAAAGGAAAAGAAAGAGATAACTCACCAACTAGATTAGCGCATTGTGGTTATTTCCATGATTTGGGTTACGAATTTTACAGTTAATCTAGGTTGATCGAGATAGATCCAAGATGTCACCATCACAACATTAAAAAAAATATCATCTTGAAAATCTTTTTCAAGCTAAACCGTATTTTCACTAATAATTTGAATTGTACTCATCAAATCAATTAGATCACATCATAATAATTCTTGTATGTTCTTCATTTAATGCTAGACATTGAATCACGTTGAGAAGTTTTAATGTTAACCAACTTGACCAAGTTTAATGATGCTATCAAAGAATTCTTCAAGGCTTGCCTAATTTTTTTTATGTTTAATAAAAAAAATACCATTATTTAAAAAAAAAAGATTGGCCAACGTTGCCTTATGATTTTTCTTTTTGTAGCTAGTTCGGGTCTCAACCAATTAAATTTTGTATGTTGTGAATCTACCATCGAAAAACTCAAAAACATTACTGAAATCTTGAATCCATATCCGCAATGAAACATGGCCAACATAACTAGTGATATATACAGAAAGAATGGCAAACAAAGGTTTCTCAATGGTGCTAATTTTTAAAAACCAAAGTATTAAATCTCTCGTGAAAAAGAAAAAAATATTGTTCGTAAATGATGGATGGCTTTTTTTTCCAAGTCAAAAATTTTGTTTTTTTGTCATTTAATATGTCATTTTTCTCTATATAGATTTTTTATTATATATTATTATTATTATAATACAGAATTCAACTACATGAAAAATAGAGTGCTAAAGACCAAGTGATCCAATCAAACAAGGCTGCTCCATCGCTCAAAAATTTCAAAGTTCAAGTAAAGGGTGCCAATTGAATTTCAGTTATGGTATCAATTGATCGTTTGAATAATTAAGAGATGATGTCTAAGAATTGATTTCGGAGGAGACCTTAACCCACGACGTGACAAATATTTTCCATGAAAAGGATAAGAAATTTGCATTATATGCACGCGTCTGATTGGAAATACTGTGTAAACCGTATTCCTAAAAAATTAAATTTTTTTTGTAAAAAAATATGTTTTTATATATTTTAGATTATTTTGACGTGATGATTTCAAAAATAATTTTTAAAAATTAAAAATTTATTATTTTTATATATTTTAACATAAAAAATTATTTAAAAAACAATCTTAACCATTCCTGAAATAAGAAGAGTAGGACTTTTCAATGGAAAAAAAAAAAAAAAAGTGAGTGCAATTCCTGCTTTATCTTTACCGCAGGAATTCATCCTTTTTCACTAACCATATTAACATTGCAATTATCATTAGTGGGATTGGCATTTATCCACGTTTCTGGGTATATATATCCCATTTATGAAAGTCATATTTGTGCTGTTTATAAATGGTTTCTTCGTCTTCTTAAAAATCCCACCCTTTGAACCTTCCCTGCTTGTGGCTAAAAATGGATATATCCCATTACCTTCTACTGTTTATATTTTAATTGAATATAATCTTTTCTTATTTGAATAATTTATGATTAACAGTAATTTAATCAAAGTTAAACGTGTTTGATGCTTGTTTTGTTCTTTCTCTTTCTCTTTATCTTTCTTATTATTTAAGTAGTGTTTAAAAATTTGGTAGTGATTATTTTTTAAAGTGTTTTTCGCTCAAAAATATATTAAAATAATATTTTTTTATTTTTTAAAACTTATTTTAGACATTAGCACATTAAAATAATATAAAAAATAAAAAAAATTAATTTTAAGTAAATTTTTTCTTAATTTTCACAAATTCATTGAAAACTCCAACTTTAAACATATCTCGTAATTTAATAATTAAAAAATAAAAATCCAACTTTCAAACGCTGAACATTTTAATTTCGAAGCATCTGCGTACAGTCTGGTCGGAAAAACGAATTTTAAACATATCTGGTATTTTATATAGCCCTGGTCTATCTCGGTATCTGAACCTTGTCCACTGGATGACAGCGCAGCTGTATCTGATCCCTACCTAATTGAATTTTGTTAACATCCACTATTTTTTGCCATTAAAAAAAGAGAAAAAAAATATTTGAAGATTTCCAAACACTTTCCACGTATTCGATCTATCTGAAAGGAAAACCATCCACTTCATAGGGACCTTTTATGCCTAATTTTTTTCCAGTTTCGTCCCTTTATTGAATCAGTCGACAAGAAGGGTGAAAAATGAATGTTTAAGAGAGCACGAGGTAGATTGAAAATATATAGAAAATCTCTCGGTGACGCAAACTTTCGATAAATTAATTTAAATCCCAAAAGATGTCGTTGAAGATTTCTCCATCAACTTTAGGAAATAGCTGCAAAGTCTGGAAGACGACTCTGTCAAAATAAGACAACGAGTTTAGGTAGATCAGGAAAGCTCGTTACTTAAAGGTCAAGGAGGCACATAAACAATTGAGATTGCAGAAGAGAGAGATACGGAGAAGTGTGAGCTTTTTTGGCTCTCTGCCGTACCAGTATACAGACATAGGGTGGCTTTAGGAGCCCTACATTGCGAGGAGGACGACCACAGATAATGCAGGTAGAAACTACAGCAGGCCAGCGGCTAAACTTAATCCAACATAATTTACATGATTTGTCCTATTAATAACTCCAATAATCCGAATGAACTATAATGACATTAGATTATTGCGCTGCCCTCGAGTAAAGATGGAGGAGCATCACGAATTACAGTACTGGACTCCATCAAATTATTGATCTTTCTCACAAAACCATAATGACTTAGACCCTAACTCCCTTGTTTTTTCAATTAGTTTTGCGGATTTAGTTTAGGTTTTAATAGACAATATTGTTTGCTAGAAGGACTGTCTATATATGCATTCTGAAAAGGTTTATACGAAATAATTATACCGATTTCATCTAATAGCTGAAGTGTTAGTGCATGCAAGAAAAAGGTGAGATCGCGGGTTTAAATCAAGTTGGGGCTTGCATATTTGCTAGATTATGACAAAAAAATAAAATTAAAATAAAAGCAGAGCCAAGCATACTGGCCTACCCTCAAGCGCGCATGGCTTACTCCTGATGAACCAGGCGTTGGGTTCGACTCTTGCTTTCTTTTTCTTTCCTTTTTTTTTTCCTTTAGTTTTTATTATACTCTAATTTTTTCTTATCAAATTTATTTATTTATTTTTATTTTTGACATGATTCTTGAATAATATTATAAATTTTTATTTGAATTTTAATAATTTTTTTAAAATAATAATACTACTAATAAATTGTTCATGAAAATTCAATTAAAATCGGTTTTTAATATTAAATTTTTTAAATAGATTTTGAACATGATTTTATAACATCTATAATTTTTTTTAATGGTCAATCATATAAAATATGGATATATTATTTTGAGATTGATTGTTTGTTAACTTACTTTAACAATAATAAAATATTTTTCTTTAAGCAAAAACAATGATTTTAATAAAAAAAAAATATTGTATTGGCTAAGATAAACTAGGACACGTTAATAAAAAAAATTATCTTCATAAAAAAATTTAAAATAAATATATTTTCAGGTTTATAATAATATCAAATAATTCTTTGAAATTTGTCAATCACATAAAATATAGATATATTGTTTTGACAGATTCTCAATGAATTTTTTAGCTCTCAATCACATAAAATATAAATATGTTATTTTGAGATTGCTTGTTAACTTACTTTAACGATAATAAAATATTTTTTTAAGCAAAAACAATAATTTTAATAAAACAATATTATACTAGCTAGGATAAACTAGGAATACGTTAATAAAAAAATTTATCTTAATAAGAAAAATTTTAAATAAATATATTTTTATGATTGATAATAATATCAAAAAATTCCTCTAAACTTTTATATTTTTCTTGCGTGTTAAAAGAACATGAATCCCGCTGGCATAGAAACTATTTTCTTTCTAAACAATCAAGATCCTTTTCAGATCATGATTAAATACGATTGAAAATAGAAAGAAATATCAATTTCATATCTTTTCGACTAAACAATCTAAATCTTATCGGTAAGAACACACTTGACACGAGACGAGTTGCGGGGACAACAACTATAGCCACACAAGAAGGATTAAAATTAAAGTCTTAATCGAAGCTGGTCTAGTGGAGATAGATGAAGCACCCTTTATAATTATCTTCCAATCTATGATCGTCACCGTTTATACCAGAGATAAATTTCAATTTATATATACCACCCTTCGTCGAAGGATAAACCTTCTCGACAATAGTCACTGTCGTAATCAAAAGTAATGGTCTCGGGGGCCTCGCACAAAACTAGCCAAGATATGAACGTACTATAAAGCATTTATATTTTTTTAGACTACTATACCTAATATTGACACATACACACACATGTATAATAATCCTAATCTCTCCATTTAATACACACACCGTCTTTAATTGGATATCTAATGAATAATTTATAAATATTTAAAATTTTTATTCGATAAATAATTGCCAAGATATGAACGTAAGAATCTAATTCATGAATGTCTATTAACATTCCTAATTTGAACTCACCGAAGCCAGATTAGCAACTAAGCTTCCAAAACAGGAGGTTAGTTTAGCTACACCTTGCCTGTTCCTGGTTAAACACCAAAAGATCATGAATCTTGATGATGAGCCCCTGCATAATTATAGAGTAATTAGGCATGGTAAATTACCAGAACCGGGCCAGTAAATTTTTTGGCCAAGTTGAAGCAGAGAATTTCATCTGTTCTTTTGCGTAAATGACTTTAATTGGATAGTTTCGTTTTTATTTTATGAGTTCAGTAAATAATAGTATTGGCAATTCCACACAGCTGATTGTCAGAGGTCAACCGAGAGACGTGTTTTGAGTCTTTTGACATCACATATCATCAAAATATGTAAATACTTGGCCATTAAGAAAACCAACTCAATACTTTACTTCATTTCATCTGCTCACAAGAGTTAAAACTCAACTTCTTATCCATGGAAGGTTCAGTGTTACAAAATTGTACAAGCGAGGGGTTTTAATATAGAGCATTGACCCCAGATATTATATTATATAAAACAATATCGAAGGTTGTGGTCCAATGGAACTAACAGAAGAGTACAATTTGTCTACAATCCAATGACCTCAGTTTAACTCGGTGTATGCTTTTGTGTTGAACAAAATGAAAAAGTCAGAACAGAAGCAATTATTAACACAATCCCGCTCAAAACTTCAACCACGTTCACAGGGACATCTCTCAACTTTTACAGCTCAGGAAAATGCTGGAAACAACTTAAGAACCATCATCTTCTAGCCCAAGTTGCTGAAAACCAACAGCCCACCTAGCTAATAATTATGGGCTATTCTTAAATTAATCTGAAGGCCCGATCTTAAATTAATCAGCTTTCTTGTCGGTTATGCTTGTAGGAACTCAATTTGGACACGCTTTCTGTTTCTTATCTAAACTCCTACTTGTTCTAACTTGAAATGGCTTTCCCCTGGGGTTCCATAGAACCTCAAATTTATCAGTCAAATCTTATGTGTGAACGGGTATTAAATTTGGGATTCTGTACTTAATTTTTTTGTATCCCACCTCTTAAAGGGGAAAAAAAAAGTTACAAAATTCACAAGCCAAAAACCTTTTTACATAAACCTCTCCCAGAAAACATGTATCTCCGTATTTATCACAAAGGTGGTGCTAGCTCCTGGTTCAGCGAATGATGCAGAAATATTCTAGCACTATTTCAGTGACGGCTGAACAAGTTTGAATTCTCTGCTTCATATATAACCCCCTGTCTTCACTATAACTTCGAAAAAAAGGTTCTCATACAATTTGACAAAAAAGAAAAAATCCAAAAGAGGGGGGGAAAACCCGGCTAGATATCTGTACCCAGCTTTTTCGTTCGAGTTACATGTACATATTGAAGGTGGCGAACCAAAGAGGAGACCCGGGGGAGTACACCAGGTACCCTGCAACAGATAACTATGATAACCAAGAAGAGAGATCATACACAGCACCACAGATACTTTCTCAATTGAATCAACCAGTAGAGCAGCATGTTGAGGTAACACAGTCACCGCATATGTTCATGGGGTACAGCAGTTCAACAGAGATGTCAATGGTATCAGAACTTACACATGTTGTATCAGGCCAACGAGGGAGTACTAGTGATTGGGGATCATATGGGGCTGTGGGTCTAGGAGGTGCAACAATAACATCAAATTTTGGTCAGGCAGCACCTGGTTCTAATACGAGTACTCCTGCTTCTCCTCCTTTATCTGCCTATTCTTCTACTTCTGGTTCTGGTTTGTGGATTGGCCAGAAGAGAGGGAGAGAAGAAGAGGCTGGTGCAGCAGCTCAATTGATGGAGTCTTTGCCAAGGGTTTATAGAGGGTTTAATGATTTTAGAAGTTCACAAGGAGATTCATCATCATCCGGTGCAACTGGTAAGTTGGATCATCAAGATCATTAATTTTACCCTCAAAGTTGCTCCCCTGCTATTCTTCTCTCAATTCTTGTCAAAGCTCTATTATTTTACTTGAGTTTTGTTACTTGTCCACCTAAATTATTTGGTCAATAATTCATTTTCAATGTTTTTTATTTTGTATGGTGTTGATTGATTAACTTCTTATAACAATTTATATTACAAATTTCTTGTAGAAATATCTAAATATTATCTACCATATCTATTATTGCATGTATTTGTGGGTTTTATTGTCAACTTCCCTCAAAATCCTTGAATTTGTCTGCTTCAGAAAAAAAAAATATAATTTGCAGTCATCTAGAAATGAGCAGCACATGGAATAACAATAACAATGCGTCATAGCCTTGGGTATAGAATTTAGCATCTCAATCACTTAGCTTTAAAGCAATAATATTACACATACGCAAATTATATATATATATATATATATATATAAAGAGTTTGCTTTCTTAGTCCATACTCTCTCTTCTTTTACCATTTGCAGCAACCGAAGAAGTGTCTGCTTCAACTATAGTAATCCCCACCACAACTACACCCTCCACTACAGCAACACCATCAAGTGAAATAGCATCCCTGGAAGAAACTGGAGAGCAAAGAAGAAGATACAGAGGAGTTAGGCAGAGACCATGGGGCAAATGGGCAGCAGAGATACGTGATCCACACAAAGCGGCAAGAGTCTGGCTAGGCACATTTGATACTGCAGAGGCTGCAGCTAGAGCCTATGACGATGCTGCTTTAAGATTCAGAGGAAATAGAGCTAAACTTAACTTCCCTGAAAATGTTAGGCTGCTGCCAGCTCAAACGCAAAATGTTACTGCTTCTCAAGTTCCCATATCTCATTCACAGCTATCTTCTCATCTTCAGTTACAGCCAATCTCATCTCCAAGGCAACAAGCACAGCGGCCGCAGGCGCCAGCACCTGCATTGTTTCAGTCTCAAGCTGATATTATGAGGGACTACTGGGAGTACTCCCAGTTGTTGCAGAGTTCAGGGGAGTTTCATCATCATCAACAACAACAACAACAACAACAACAACCTTCAAGTATGTTACAGCACATGTTTTATAATCCCCAGGTGGCTTCTCTACAATCATCAGCTTTGACTTCATTGTCTTCATCTACTTCAGTTTCTTCACTTGCAGCAATATCTTCTGGTTCATCACCATCAACATTTTCTCCCTCTGCTTCTTCCTTCCCTCTGCTTTTCGCTGGTCAACAGTTGGGTTATTTTCGGCCACCACAAAATCAGAATCCAGCTAGTGGTTCTGATTTTCCGGTGCCCCCATGGACAGATTCTAGTCACAATCCTTCCTCTAGTGGTTAGAATCGATTTCACAATTTATTTTGTTCCCTTTTTATGGGAATCTAGAAATATTTTATTTTGCTATGAGTTTATGCATTATTTTGTATTTGCACGTTATTTTTTTTTTAGTATAATTGGTGCAAAGAAGGAAGCTGATGAAAAAAAAGAAGAAAGGAGACGGTGTAGGAATTTAGGCATAGTTTGTTCTCAAAGATTTGATGTTTACATTTGTCCATTGCGAATGATGTGGAAATTGAACAGAGCTGTCTGCTACATGCATTACACATCCAAATCTTTTATTAAAGAAAGGCCTTTCTTTAATTAATGTAATGCTGTGTCTTGAGATTATCTCTCGCTTACTAGCTTTAATCTATTCCTTTTTATGTTCTTTCCCATTATGCCCAGTTCCGGTGGGCACTATAATACTGTGGTCTCCCTCGCTGATGAGTCAGTGAGTGAGATGCAAACCCACCACCATATTTGAAGGTGTTTGCATGCTAGAGGAGAAATGCTTGAATTTTCTGTTTTTTTCTTTAATTATTGGAGGTGTAATTTTGGTCGATCAGTCAAAATATTATTATTGACGAGGCTGTCTATCATTTCCGTGTAAAAGAAGTTGTTTTAACCCGTTTCGGTCAAAAATCCTGCCAAGAATTCGGAAAATCATGGTAACAGTAATTTCGAGTACGGATAGTATTCAAATTCACTGTTTATTACTTTTTATTGTTGTGTTTAATTTTATTAGATTAGGGTTTTTATAGTGTTTTTTATTTAAAAATATATTAAAATAATAATATTTTTTATTTTTAAAAAATTAATTTTAATCATATAAAAATGATTGAAAAAAATTAAAAAAACTAATTCGAAAAAAAAAACCAACTTAACTGCAGCCCCAAAAGAGGCCTTATTAATTCGATCAAAGAAAAAAAAATCTGTTAAATTAGGTTTTATTTATCCCTTGGTTAAACTGGCTAGCTCATCTCATCCCCTCTGTCTTCTGGATGTAGTAATTTCTATTTAATTAATTTCTATTTCTCTTTCTGTCTATCTGTATGGCATGCGCACGCGTGTGCATACTTGCGTGATGATGATTCGATTCGGTCATGATGAGTTCCGGATAGTAATATTAATGAATATGTCCATTCCTCGGAAAATCCAGAGTTTTGGGTCATTTTTCTTGAGGTTAGATTCGATTTGAATGGTTCCTTTTAATTTTTTTATTTATTTTGGAGAAATGTAAAATGGAGGAATTCTGGTTTGAATGTTTTTTCAAAACCAGACGCTAAAATTATGACGGGGTTTTTTTGGTTTTTTTTTAAATAAAAACAATTATATATTTTATTGAGAAAGTTTATGATGCTCAAGTTGTATTTACCAATATTTATATCATTAAAAAAAAGAAATATATATATATAAACCACATTTAGTCCCGTAATGAATTATAAAAACTCTTGCTTTATACTTTTCTCATATTTTATGTATATCTTCATTTTAAAGCTATAAATATCAATAGCTACAACTTTAACATCATGGAATTAATTTATAGAAAAACTTGGAAAAAAAAAACACTATGAATTAAATTCACCGGTAAGCCGGAAACCTATGCCTTTTTGAGAGACAAAAAACGTGCTTTGTTTTTCTTGTGACCCGTCTATTCCAACTTTAAATAACTTGATGCTCCTTTAATTATTTAATAATGTTCAAATACCATCTCCTATTCCCACTGCCACCCCTGGTCTAGAATATCTTCCAGCCCGAGGGCATAAAGGACAATAGGACATAGAATTTAACCATATTTTAAACATTGTTTTATTTTATTTTATTCCTGACATAAATCATAAGAAAGCAGTACCGAACAACGTACCCAGTTGTTGGTTGTTTTTAGTTCAAGTAGATGGATGATGGATGAGATTAAGCTAATCTGATACCAATATTTTTAATATCTGGATGGAGTTTACTAGAACCGCACTAGGACAATCAAATTGCTCCTACCATTATCTTATTTAAAGCTAGGTTGGTTTTGCCTTTTAAAAGTATTTTTTTTATATTTTTTTTAGATCGTTTTAATTTATTAATGTTAAAAATAAATTTTTAAAATTAAAAATATATTATTTTAACACAAATTATTTTACAAACAGTTACCGCCGCGGCAATCCAAAACTCCTCACCTATGGACAAAACTCGCTCACCGCCGTTGAAAACAACTTGAAATGCTATCCATACCTACGATTGGAAAGTAAGAGAGCATAAGAAGGACTTTATCTTAATTTAATTGTATTTGTAAAAGCAATGTTCGATGAACCGGCTGTTGCTTTCAACGAGATGGCAATTTGCGTACCCACAAACCAGATAAGCAATTTTAGTGAAATTTGGCAAGTGGTTTGATTTGTTTGTTTAGTTCTGTAAGTAAATCGAGTTGTAGTTTACCGCCTCCTTCGAAGACGAAACCAGGTGTGCGGGCACCTTGACCATCCTAAAACCATGTTTCTGATACTTGTCCGAGCAAATATTAACGACCTTTTCAATGATTAGAATGAGGATGATAACTCAATAATTTATATTTTATTTTTTAGTTGAGTTTAGCAACTACTCCTCAAACCCAGAAAGAAATTATGGTTTAGCTACATAATATTAATTTATTTTAATTATACCCTTCAAATTGGTATCCTTAATTTTCATTTGCGACTTAATTTGTTTTCTTGATCAAGTTACGTAAAATGGAAGACTTTAATTATTTATCGGAAGAACAAGTTACCGAGGCAAGAAGTGCTCTTACAATTTTTTATTTTTATTCTTTTTAGTTAAGGTCGTTACAATTAATTAATTTATATTACCAAGTTACTTTATAAACGGGGCTGCTCATTTACTTGTTATTGAAGATTACGTCTCCAGCTTTTTTTTTTTTTTTTTTTTCCAGGTCTGTCGCTTTCTTTTCTCTAGAATGTATCCTCTTTGAATCGGATGAGATCATGCAGCACATGGCTGGACACGTGGCAGGAGGTCTACCGATTAAAGGGATCAGGTCAAAAAACCTAAGGCGGGACCCAGAGCCCACGTGTGACATAAAAAGTGACGCAATAACAGTAACAAATTGTGCAAAATAAAGAGAGATTGCAATCAACTCACCGAGTGACGGGTGAAGGAGGGGAGTAGACGTGTCCAGCTTGGTGACCCTGAATTTTCCTAACCAAACAGCCCAATCTGGACACGTACTCGATTTGGTCTTTTCTTGCTCGAGAACATCTAATTTATGTAAAAAAAAACACAATCGTCGACCCATAATAAGTGTACTTACCGATATTCTTAAGGGGTGAATGGTTGTTTACCTAACCAGAATTTTCTATAATAAGAATGGACATGCGTGGAGGTTATATTTATGATTTTATTTACTTTCAGTATAATTATAAAAAACAGGATTGATAGATTAATCTCCTAACTTTGAAATTAAATCGAATCTAATTAATAAAAACCTTAAATTCAAATTATTTTTTAAACGAGGTGAAGTGAACTGACTTGTTTTATTTGCCATCCAAATTCCGAACTTTGAACGTTGTTTTGAAGTTAATTTTTACATTTAGTGAGTGCTTGCTTTTAAATGTGTTTTACAAATTAATAATTTTAAATAATTATGATGTATGTACTAATATTTTGAAAAAACCTAAAAAAATTCACTTTAATATACTTTTAAATATAAAATACTTTCCATTATAATAATAAAAAAAATATTTGTCCGAGACACGTTCTCAGCCATTAAAGTTTTTTTTCTTGAAAAAAAAAAAGGCAGAATTTCAGGGATGTGACATGGGCTGAGCTCAATTACAAAGCAGAGGATCCAGAAGGTTTTTTTGTTTTTGTTTTGTTCTTATTTTAGGACGATCCAGATGCAATTAATCGAAGCCTTGGTCCAATAAATAATTACAAGCACTCGCTAAGGTTCCGAAGAAGGCGTGTGAAAATCAGCCGACCAAAAAAATAATTAAGCCCAGCCAACTTGGTGGAAAACTCGGAGGATGGCAAAACTAAAATATGAAACTTCCATGGCAGAGACCAGGGTTGCTAGATTCCAGCCTTTCGCATGGACATTATTAGACACTCAAGATTCGAATCAACTTCCAATTAGGCCATGACACAGCCACGTGCTATAATAGCTCAAAGTTATTGCAAGTGCGTCGGCATCATAAATAATAATATACTGTTTAATTACAAAGCTAAATTTGTTAGAATGAGGCAGCGTGTAATGTAATAACATTAGGGTTTCTTAATCCCTAAAGTTTTACAACTTTAAACCGTGTACAAAGAAATCTTAGAGAAAATTATGAAAACTTTCGTAGTTCCTAAAAAGTTTTTATTTCATTAAATATACTCTAAAAACAATAGCCCATAAGACTATTTAAATAAATTAGAAAAAAAAAACTTTCTAATGAGTAAGATCCTAAATAAATTAAAATGAAAGTTCTAAAAAAAGGTAAATTTTTCGAGTTGGACTTTGACGTGTTTCCTAACTTGAACGAAACTATCTTCACATTTTTATATGAAACATGTCATTTGAGCAGAATCTTAGCATAAATTAATAAAGATTTATGACACATTTTTATCAGAAAACTAGTTTGACGAAATTAGCTCCTCATGGAATGTAGTGAACTGGCGTAACAACGAAAAGGACTTTCAATTATCACTGTCATGGCTGTATCCAGGACACGATGATGTAGAGGTCTAGGCTGGAATTTATTTTTCGTAATACAGAAGTGTGCAAACACTATGATCTTGTAATCAATTAACACGTCGCATTCTTATCTATACAATAAGAAGTAGTTTACGGGTTTGGTTTATGCCATATTATTGTAGGACATTCGGTCAGCAACCAGGGGAAAAATAGACATGAAGTAGCAGTACAAATAAGAAGTTAGGTGTGTGCGTGCCATGCTATGTTCAAGAAACTGACAGCAACCCAAATGAATTTGCAGATGAGTGGAACGAAGATGAGGCCATGATTGAAATTCTTTCCAACGGAAATGACTCGAGCCAAACTTTGGTTGATTAAATAAGGTTGTTAGCAATGAAAAGAAGTTTTCTTTACATTGCTTTAATCACTGTCTCTAGTGAAAATGAATGGTTCCAAACTGTGCCTTGGGTCTTCTCCTCAATGTTAGGGACCGAACCGCCAGTTATGGAGGTTTGAAATGGTTGACATTACAGTATGTGGGGCCGATTATCTTGTCTTAGAAAAGGTGTTGAAACTGTGGCTTCCGAGAGAGTGCTTGTATGACAATTTCAGGTAATGAGGTATCTGGTTACACTTTAATGGACAAAAGCTCTACTGTTTATCGAAGACTTCTTACCCAACAATTTTTGCTTTTACGAGTAACAGGGTTGTGAACGAAAAGGACATGATGAGGAGCACTGTCCGGTTTAAAAATGGATGACATGTGGTTGATTTGATTTAACAGGATTTATTTGTGTTCTGTTTGGTTTAATCAAAAGGAACAGCCATTCGGCCCTTTCCCTCCTCTTTCAATCCTCGATTGGATTACCTGGAGCAATATTTTCTTTTAAAAAAAAACTGATCGATTTCATTGCTTGGCTTGATCAGCTTGTCTAGCTTGTAGCTGCATATTCCGTCACTTCTTTGCAGCCATAATGTTCGAGCTCCTTTGCAAATTGCAGCTGTGGAGGGGGGAGTAGAAAACTACGTGGTCTAACAGTGAAGATGTCTTGAAGAAATATAAAGCCAGAACCCAATCAAGCCCGAAGTTAGCCCGAAGATGCCAGGCCCATTTTTGGTAGGTAGCCTATAAGACATACAAAGTTGCAGAACCTTTCGGCAAAATTGTGTTCGGTAACTTAAAATGTTTATCGGTGGTTTTTTTATAAAAATATAATTTTTTTAAAATATAAATCACATCTTTAAAAGTTAAAAATATATTTTTTTTTATATTAACCCATAAAAAAAAACCAAAACCACCTTCAAACCAAACCCTCGTATGCTGGCATTGTGCCTTTGTCATTTGCCAATCCATCAAAGAATTTGCTTGTCGTCACGGATTCTTTTCTTGCTATCTCCAGGCATTCACTACAAAGTTCTTTGTCCTCAGTGCTGACAACGTCAACGCGGATTATACAACAAAATAACATTAATTTGAAACAAATAAAAAAATAATTAATTAATTAATTTTTTAAAAACTAGTTTTAAAATGCAAAAACAAATAAATTCCAAGTACATTACTAGCTTTTTAAATTGATATTATATCTACCTCTAATGTGTTTTTGCACATTGATTTGTATTTACATACATATTTGTTGTGTGGAAAACGGTAGGTTTTGTTTTAAAAAAAAATCTTTTAGCAGCACAATTTACTTGATAATATCAAGTGCGTGAAATAATTGATAAATCATAGAAATATTTTATATTAATGTTTTGATGATCATATTTTATTCTTAGGGTAAACCTGCATTTCTCCCTAGTAAGTACACCGAGTTTATCAATCAAGCCCATAAACTAATTTTTCCATCTATCAACCCTCGAACTTTCAACATTTTCCAAAACCCTTTTTTTCATTACAGATTTTGACTCCGATCGGAAAAATATACACGGTTCAAAGATTACCCCACCCTCGAAAAGAAATAGTCCCCCACATTCACTTCTTGATAAGAAAGAGAGCTCCATGTTCAAAAAATAAAAAAAAAACAAGAAAGAAGAGCGCGAGAGAGCTCACCACACATACAAGGGGAGAACTGAATCATGTCTTGGAAGTAACTATTTACACAAAGAATAAAGCCAGAATTACTACTCTAAGTGTTCGACCATGATGATTAAGAAAATAAAGAGAGAACAAAGAGGGGGGGAAAAGGCAAACATCCTCTTTATCTTCTCGCACAATTACAAACACATTCCTATTGACTGCTTTCCCAAAGAAAATAATCAATAGGAGCCATAACCCACCCCCACAATAAGGATAACACACCATCGTGGCTATAGGGAGAGCAGAATTGGAACTCGATTGTAAGTTCCTAATCAAAGAAAACTTCCGTCAACATGATGAACTGAACATCCAAAGGATTTTCAGAAACCCATGTTGATGATGTGGGTGGGGGGGATCAACAGTTAAATGAGTTATCCTATCATCATTGGTGTGGCTCCTTGGAAGTGGAGTAGGTTCTGCTTTCAGTGACTGTAGAGTTGGCAAGGACCTCGGGTGCAATTTCCCAGCTCCCACTTCTCCTTCCCCAGCTTGAATGTCTAGTGTCTGATCGAATTGTGGGAGCTCGATGATCTGAACTCAATACTGAGTCCATCTCTGATGTATTATGAGGTGGCCCATTACTCCCTCTGCTGCAAATGTCCTCATCAATTTCTTCAATATTACGACGCTGGGAGATTTTCAATAAATCTTCACCAATATCTAGGTCATCTTCAACCTTTGAGCGTGGATCCCCACCAGAATCTTCCACATCTGTTTCCTGGGTGCTGGGCAAAGTGGGCTTTTGTTGTACTTCCTCTTGAACAAAATCCCTGAAGTTGTTCTTTGAAGGCTTAACCTTTGTGCAAAAGACTTCAAGAAAATTATCAAAACAACCAAGGTCATAGACATTGATCCTGTTGTCAGCTCTGTACCGGAAATTTTCATATGTGGTCTGTATAGAATAAAGTAACATTAGTTTTAGCTAATACAAGAGTGGAAAACATATTGAATAACCACATAACAGAAAAATAATAGCCTTCAGATGCTATAAGGATGTGATAGCAAACGCAAGCATCCCATCTCATACATATGGAAAAGAACAAGTAAATAAATATAATTCCTAAGAAAAAAAAAAGCCTCTCGCTTTCTATTATTTCAGGGGAAAAGATAGCTTTTTTCTTCACAGAGAATGCAAGTAGTCATTGCAGAACTAATTATGCTTCTAATTTGCAATACTTCATACCATTTATTACCCCCAAAAAAGATAAAAATATCCAGTACAGAATGATTCATGGAGGCAAACTGCTATTGCTTTCATTTGATGCTTGGGTTTCTCCAGGTTTATCATTTGATGCCCATGAATCTGAATGGTGACATGTCAAAGATTGCTTATATATTTCCACTAAACAGACTGTTGTGATCTCATAATCTGACAACTAAAGATGAAAGACCATTAAAAAACTCTACTCTGGCATTTAGACCATAGTTATGCCGCACATTTATTAAGAAACGAGATTTGGTTGATTCAAATTTAATTCAATTAAGCATAACAGAGACTAACACATAACATAAGTCTTACGGAAAAAAAACTTACCTGGTTTGTGCCTATGAGGTACAAATGGAAGCCAGTAAGTCCACCAACAAACCACAGGGAAATAAAACTATAGACCATTAGAATGACAGATGCAGGAGATTCTTTCATTGCCTTCCAAACTGTGCCTTGGTAATCATCCATCAAAACTTTAATGTACAAGGCAGACATGGAAAACACGTAGATGCAGAGAAGAGTCGATGAAGAAACGAACATAAAGAAGTAACGGTAGTTGCGCTGCCCATATAGAGCATAATTAGCTTTTCAACAAGAACACTTAGATGAATACCAAAAAATGGAGAAGTAATACACAAGAAAGAAAGAAGTTAAAATGCAGGTTAAACAGCATACCAATCCAATGCACTGGCCCACCCAAGGGCAATGATGATCAAATCGCTCCACACAATTGTTGCAAATGGAGCAATGGGAGCAGCGGGGAGGACGATAAAGCATGCATGTATCACAATACTTAACCCGAACAGGAATGCCATTAACCATAACTTCTTTTGTCCGTGGAAACTGGAGGCTCGGTGTTTGTCTTTCCCCAACCTCAACAGGCACAGAAGAATCATATCGAAACTCTTCGGGTGGATGTGAATTGCGTGGAATAATGCCTGGGTCCCTGGCTGATGTGAGGGAAAGAAGAACCAGCACCTGTCAAGATCAGCCATCGAATTAAATAAGACATAGGATTTGCTACAGAATAAACATTTGGAGGACATGATTTCAGGTTTGTGCTTCACTTTTGATCCAAGAAAGCATACTTCCAAAAGCACCCCTTTTGAATTATACACCTTTTGAGATGAAGTTCTCAAAACCCAGAAGCAGCAGCTTCAAGTGCATTGAACTGCAAATATTATTCACTCACAAAAGTCTAGAAAATTGTACACCTTCCTAGTTTCTACCATCAAATTCTAGAGCAAGGTCAAAAGGTATTTTTAAGTCAGTTCTTGTGAAAATGTCATTGGGATAATCTGTGGTCACCCTGCTTTCACAAATTACAGCCTCTCATATTGATCATATTGAGCTTGGCACCATCAAATCGTGTCCACTTGCGGCGCTACACTATCCATACCATGGCCTTTAGAATCACACGCAAATCACTTTCTTTTTAAGTTATAAAAATTTATACAACAAAAGAAGAACATAGAAGCTTACCATCTATCTTAAAACAGGCATACATGAGCATGAGAAATTCCAAAGCAAAGAAATAGCACATCCAGTTCTATAAAATTCATATAACAAAAACAATTTTATCAAGTGCCAAGGGATTAAGCAAACTTACATAGATAGTAAAGATAATTGCCATCACCAGAATCACATACCCTACATTATCCGGTGAAAATTCATGGCGAAGATGCCTTGCAACAAACACACAAAAGATTATTATAGGAACAATGATCAGCAATAAAGTGACAATCAGTGACCTAGCATCAGGTCCAAAGATCAATCTCCCACCAAGGATGAATTTCTGTAGAAAATAGACAAGAAAAACATTAGATGCTGAAAATTTCACACCATGATAAGTCTTAACTTTGACCAGAAGAATGAAACTTGACAAAGCAAAGAGGCATTTTCATGCTTCCAATATTTGGGAATAGCATGTCAGAAATACAAGGTTAGCATGTAGTTTGAGAATCTTGAATGATTGTTTAAGAAAAAAAATATGAATAATTCCACAAAGAAATCCAAAATTCCCCTCTTTCAAGCCAGCAAGTTGCACACTGATCAGAGGTCCTAGCACTACTCCCAAAGAATAGCAAGGTTTCAAGATCATCCAGCTTGGATGCACATGTACATGTCCAACTCATGTCAAGCAAGAACATTTCACTGCTTAAGGACATCCGAACACTGTGCTCAATGCTTTAATGAATCTATGGACCCTCTTGTTCATACTTACCAAGTAATTGCAACTTATGTTAGAGCTCTCTGATTATTGAAAATTATCAAACAACTATACTACTGCACAAGAAATCCCTGTCTTACTAGTTAGTGGAGCTATTAATCCTAATCCAAACCTCAAAGGCACTTGCAAAACCTCCCAGCAAGGAAACCTCTAATGTCAGCGCCAGTAGCATTGCCACCAAAAGAACACAAGCACTGCTAAACATAACCACAAACCCATAATTTGATCATTATACTACAAAGTCGCCAAGTTTCGATTCTAACTTAACCAAACCACCCTGCAGTCTACTGCACGAATAGGTGAACCACTATAACTCAAGGGAACACAAGTCCAGGATCTAAAAAGACTAACAACAGTCTCTATGGTTCCATTCATAGCCCTTGAAGCCATCGCCAAATTATCAGAAATACAGTACCCAATGCTTGATTTAGTACAAACAACAAAAAATTAAAGATATGTTACCAAAAAATCTCAGTTTTTTTTCTTACACGGCTTTCAGTGGCCTATAATAATAAAAAAAAAAAATTAAAACTCAACGCGGCAATAAAACAAAAGTTCAAAGTTACTGAAAGTGTCAGATTTTCCCTACTTCCTCCATTTTAACAGTAACCAAACAGAGTGCCACTGACACAGTGGCTTTTTAAACAAAATTCTAAAGTGATCCCCAACAAAGAAACTGAAAAATTCAAGCAAAACCCACAAATTTCACAGCAAATGAAACCAAACCCAGATGCTAAAACCACTAATTTACACAAATATAAAAAAGAAATCAGAAGAGTATACAATTTAATAAAGCCTTACATTACTCCCTTTCCATACTTCGAACACGCGCTTTGCCATGACCCTAATCCACACGCTTATCCTCCTCTTTTGTTCAACTACTACTAGTATCAGTACTACACAGGCAAGGAATCGAACACTTCAAACTCGCTCTTGTTTCTTCTTCTACTTTTAACATTTCAAAATCCATTCAAAAAGAAAACGGAATCCACCAAACTAAATCAATCAATCTCATTCGACTCGTCATCGCAGTAAAATACACCAGACTCGGTTAATGAATTTTAAATATTGCTGTTAGGTTTTTTGCTTTGGGCCCTTTTCTCTCTCTGTCTCTGCGGGTTTTTTATTATTATTATTATTTTGTGATGGTAATTATATGGGATTGAAAAATAAAAAAGTACAAATATCCATGGGAGAGGAGGAGGAGGAGGAGGATTTAGTAATTGTACATGCTGGGATAATAAACTATATTTAATTC
>Ga0325401_1001519_pt1 | contig 19663 bp, 10 predicted proteins | sample PopdelMetagenome_FD_205666 | JGI IMG/M metagenome (GOLD analysis project Ga0325401, IMG submission 205666) | Populus deltoides microbial communities from Bellville, Georgia, United States - Xylem-PdKOR-R2 | ecosystem: Host-associated > Plants > Phyllosphere > Stem > Wood/Secondary xylem | place... | reverse complement strand
TTTTTATCATTGTTTAATCTTTACATTAATCTTCCATCTCAAAGTTCTCATTAATTTCTTCCTCTTCTTCTTTATTATTATTAGTACTACTACTACTACTACTACTACTACTACTACTATTATTATTGTTATTATTAGTATTATTCGTGTTATATTTTATGTACTTTAAGTATGCTCTGTGTTTGATCAAGGATCCTGACATTGTTGGTCTTGCCTTGTTCATTCGCATCAGAAATCTGTTTATATTATATAATATATCTCTTTGATCTTTTCATAAACTCAGTATATAGGCTGGAAACCTGTGACCCGATCTTTGAGATCATTCTCAGGTATAACAACGCCACGTACTGAGTATTATTATTATTACTATTACTATTAATATTATTATTACTGTTACTATTATTGTTGTTATTATTGTTGTTGTTGTTGTTGTTTTATTAATTATAATTTATACAATTAACCTCTCTGTGGTTCAACCCCGGTCTTGCCGGGTTATTTATTACTGTGACACTCCTGCACTTGGGATAAGACATCAACTCTTTGATCGTGTCAGTTAACTAAGTAAAGGAAATGAAATGAAAGGCATAAACAAGAAATTAATGAAAGCAAAACTTAAGCATTACAAAAATATAAAAAGAGAGAGCAAGAACATGATCTTGATCTAAAAACCAAGATGCCTAAATGCATGGCAAATACCTCCTTTTATAGGCCAAAATTTGGAACTTTTGATTTGATGACTAATTGTTGAGTGGGTGGCCACATCTTGACTTGATGACAATCCTTATCTTCTTGTCTGAACAAAACGTCATTGCTAACGTCAGAATTTAAATAGATTGTCCCTATGAAAGTTCTAGAAAATTGTCTCATCTTTCCAACAAAAAAAGAATCGGTGCATTTGGACTTCTAGAACTCGAGATATGGGCTAAACATTGAATAGTATCTAGGCTGCAGGACAAATTCTGATTTCTCCATTGTTGCTAAGATTTGGACTTCCAAACAGCAGAATTGAGTCTTGGACTCCCATGACTGTTTTAGGCCTATGTCTTAGCTTTCTATCCATAGAAACCAGATTGAAATCCAAGATCTACATCTCCAGATATGACCCAATGACTGAACAGTGTTTCAATTTAGACTGAACCAGCATCTCTTTTCTAAGCTTAACCCTCTCTTTGTCTTCTCAATTTCAGTAGTTGAACTCATCAATCAATCATTTAATTTATGTGATATGCCTGCATTTAAGATGAAAATTTACCATAAATTAAAGGTATCTTATATTATTAGACATGTTATTATAAAACATGCTCTAGTTAAGGAGTTATTGATACTTCACGTGCAAAATGATGATATAAAACTTTGATAAAAATGCATTTTCAAGTACTAATCACACCCCCAACCAGCTTATTACTAGTCCTTAGTAATTAAAGCATTAAAATAGAAAAACAATTTACAAGTTCCACAAGGCATTCATCATTCAAGTTCCATTAATCTATTCAGATAAACATACTCTCATTAAATTTATATATCTGCTCAATACAAGATATATGCTCAATGTATGAAAACATAGATGATAATAAACCTTTCTTTTTATATGCTCAATGTATGAAAACATAGATGATACAACTTTTATTGGAAGAAAACAATATTCTGTTATAATGTTGAAGGTTAACTTCCTTGGGTTGGGATTATTATCTTTTTTTTTTCTTTTTTTTTTTTTTAATATATATACATATAACTTAAAACACAATGCATCTTTAACCCATGTAATGAACTTTCGGCTAATGACTCCCAGACCAGTTGGTCTTAGGGCATTAGGTGTTGAGACACCCCTACGAGCTTAGTAACTCGAGTTGCAGATAGTGATACGTAGATAGTGCAATGTTTGATTCCCTTAAGTTTTTCTCCTTAACCCATGTAACAAGCTTTGGGCCAATAGCTCCCAAGTCAGTTGACTTTAGGGTATTAGATGTTAAAACACCCCTTCAGGCTTAATTACTTAGGTTAAGGAGGCTACGAAACCAAACTTATCTACGTTTTTATTATCATCAATATTATCAAATTGTTTTTTTTTTTTGCAAATTATATACTATCCATTTCCCTTAGTTGTTACCTTTAACAAAAGAACATAAATAATGTAATAATCTAATGTGCAACCCCACAATCATATGTTAAAGTGTGTGTGTGTGAAAATGAAGGCTTAAGAATACTTGTAAATGAGTATATGAGCAGAATCAAGTGATAATAATGCAAGAGTTTTTAAACCTAAATATTCCAAGAAATATTCTGATAGACCTTATGAATATTGCAAATAACCTATCGCACCCTCGCGGCGGAGTGCGGCGACCCTCGATTGATTTCGGGGTTTTTGTTTCGTGTAAAGGAGTCGCCACCTAGTATTTTGGTCACTAGGTACCCTAGCTAGTCTTTCAGAGATTCTAAGGCAAGGGATTGGTTGCGTAAAGGGAAGATATTACCACCCCTAGTACGCCCTATCTAAGGTAAGCTGCTTGGTGTTTGGTTTGCTTTATAATTGCTATGGTATTGTTGTTTTCTAATCTCATCAGTTTTTCTAGGTTTGATTGAAACTAAATTTATTACGATAGAAATCCAAGGAGATTCCATGTGTTTTAAAAGCTCATTTTTCCTTTAGTATTTCTAGAGTTTGCGACTCGTAAATCGCAAGGAAGAACAAAAAATTTAGAAATCTAGGGCGTTTTAAATGTCTATTTTTATCTTAGTGTTTTATACTCTCACAGCTCGTAAACCATGGAGTAAAAAAAATTAAAATTTCCTCGATTATAATCAAGGCTTCTTTCAAGGGTGTGTGATTACTTATTATCCCTAGAAAGTTATTTTAGATATTTACCACTTAGGGTTTCTTTATCCAAATATTAATAGTGAATAATAACAAATTATTTCCATTAAATATTTTGGATATTCATCCCTTTGAGATTTCTTTATCTAAACATTAACGGTGAATAATAGATGAATTTCCCCCAAAATAAGATTTTTTTATTTTTTGGAATATTGGCCAATACCCTTTGGAGTTTTACAAACATGTTGTAAAATCCAGAAATGTAAGAAAATAATTTTAGTTGTGTTTAAGAAATCCATGCGAAAACACATTTTCGAAACTTCCAATATTTGTTTTTTTAAAAGAATGTTCAAAACATGTTAGGGTATTGGCCGTATGCAACACACAAAAAATATTTTTTATATTTTTTTGTCGAAAAAAACATAAGCATCATAATTAAAGACAACAAATCACGCGCATATATTCTCAAAGTTTGCAAGAAAACTGGATAGTCTAGAAAAAAAATCAAGGATGGCCCTTAAAACCCAACCTTGGTTACTAGCTCAAACCAGTAACTGGTTCTGCCATAGTTGCATGCATATGCATACTATATTGGCAAGGTAATTAATTTGGCAAAAACAAGGAAATAAAGACTTACCTGCGAGGCAGCGGCTGGAGGCAAAGTGGGAGACGACTGGTTGCTGCTCACGTCTTATTTTCCCCTTGTATGCTTAATTTATCCTCGAGGCTTAGATGAGGCGTTGCCATGCCAAATCATCCCAACTACGGCTATAATCATGCCCAGAACCACATGTAGATTAAGACCATCTTTTCCAAAGAAAAAGAATCCTATGATCAGCACAAGGATCGTCTTTATATGACCAAGTACTTGAAAGGACACAACTGTGAGTCCTTCAGCCTCCAAAAATAACCCAATCCATGTCACAATGACAAGCCAGCAACACGCTCCTCGTAGTAGCTCAAGAAGAGTGAAACGGAGAGATGTAATTATGGAGGAGAGGAGGGCGTTATGACGTGTCAAATGAGGTGCGTTTGAAGCAATTTGCAGTTACTCTGTCTTTACTTTGCTTTGCTTTGAAAGTTACGGTACTGTCTTTTATTTGTTCAAAAGAGTCTTGAAGATTCCGAGAGAGAGGGGGGGAATAATGTGTGGTTGTTGTGGTTTAGAGTTTAGCTCTTGGTCTGTTTGGTTGGCAGCAGGGAAAAGAGAGTGCAGGGGAGCTCTGGTCGGCTGAAAGGAGAAGGAAGAGGGCTTCCTGGGGCGGCGGCTGCTTTTTTTGTCCCTGGAGGGTGGGCAGCCGACTCTTGTGTCAAAAGGGAGAGCTTTAGGGTTTTTTGTGGTTTAGGGTTTTTTGTTGCTCTCTTAAATTGTGCAAAACCGCATGTAAATTTTCTCTCCCCCTCCCATATGACTGGAGGTTCACTTATATATAAATCTATGTACGTGTTGTTCAAGGAAATATTGCAATAATTATTGCAAAGATTGTTTTCTATAACCAGCACCAACAAATCCTATATATATGGTATTTTATATTGCAGTGATTATTTTTCATAACTAGCACGAATCAAATCATATATCTATAGTATTTTATATCGCAGTAATTATATATGATTCAATAATTATCTCCTTACATATTGCTTCCTTAATATTAGCCCTGATGCTCTATGTTATCGTCACATGTAAATCCTTATTTTTTTATTATTTTTGAAAATTTATCAAAACATGGGTCAAAAATTGGGTAGCAATATAACCATTGGAAAATATTTACTAAGATGCGTCTCAAGAGTCAATAAAATTCTCTCTTATTCTGTCATCCTAGTAATAACAGTTTTGTCAAATGATTTTATTAAAAACAAAAGCAGTTAGTTAGTTAGTTAGTTTTTTTTAAAATGTCAACTACTACTCTCTCCCCCCAACCAAAATGAGACATTGTCCTCAATGTCCTAAGGTAGAAAGATAAAGTATAGAAGACATCACCTGAAACAATGACTACTGACAATCCTAAAACACACTTAAACAAATATAAGAAACTATAAAACACAATAATAAAACCAAAAGACACAAAGTTTTTACAAACGAAGGCTTAAATTGTAGTTGTGATTGTGGCTCACATTTTCCCTTGGTTTTACATCCAAGAACGGCTTAAACGCCCTCTATGGGTCGAGGATAGGCTTCCCATCCAGTTTTCTTAAAAACTGGCAAACATGGTCTTTTATAGTCAGATTCCTATGACTATATCGAGCATGTTCTTTATGAGAATTGGGTTATAAATCAGAGAGTTATTCAGATCCTAGAGGATTTACTAAGAGCATGTGCTTTGAAATTTGGTGGAAACTAGGAGGAGCACCTATCGCTAGTAGAATTCACATACAATAACAATTATCAAACAACAATTGGAAAGGCCCTATTTGAAGCTCTTTATGGCAGAAAGTGTAGGACACCCTTGTATTGGGAAGAAGTCAGGGATAAAAAGTTGCATGGGGTAGAGTTGGTGCAAGTTACCACTGAAAAGTGAGAATCATTAAGGATCGAATAAATGCAACATAGGATAGACAAAAGAAATAAGCGGACATTTGAAGGAGACCCTCGAGTTTAGCCCCGGGGATAAAGTATTTTTAAAGGTAACTCCGTAGAAACATATGTTAAGATTTGGGATGAAGGGGAAGTTAACTCCGAGGTACATTGGACCATTTGAAATCCTAAGACACATCAGACCTGTAGCATATGAAATAAACTTGCCCTTAGAGTTGGCCAAGGTTCATAATGTATTTCATGTTTCCTTGCTACAAAAAGTCGACATTGACCTTTCACGAGTGTTACCTCAAGTTCTAGTAGAGGTTAAAGAAGATCTAACATTTGAGGTGAAACTAATAAAAAATTCTTAACTAGGGCAAGAAAGAACTTCACAATAAGAAAATTCTCATCGTTAGAGTTTTGTGGCGAAGCTCACAAATCAAAGAAGAAACATGGGAAAAAGATTCAAAGATTAAGCAAAAATATCCCAACTTATTTATAAATTGAGGTATATTACTCGAATTTCGAGGAAGAAATTTCTCATTATGAGGGGGGAATGTAAACCACAAGTTGAAATTTATTAGAAAACAAAAAAAATCAATATTTATGAAGTTCAAAATAAGTAAATAAATTATGAAGTCAATCTAACTATTAAAGTGTGGGAATGAAAAATTACTAGATAGAGGATTTAAGTGTATGAAAGTTGTAGAGGAAGAAATATTAGGAATTAATAGGACAATAACCAAACAAAGCCTAGTCCCAATTAGGGAGGGGTATGAATACATGTTAGAGAGTAAGATGGAGACTTTTCTTCTCCATAAAGCTAGCTGAAACTATAGAGAACAACCCCTCCCCTATTTCAATTTTCAAACAAGAAATCCTTTGCATGTTTCCTTTACAATGTGCTTGAGTGAAAAAAGAATAATTGTAAGGTGAAAAATCAAGAATTTGAAGTAGAGAAAAAGAGAGAGAACCGATTAAAACAAAAAAAAAAACCGAAAGGAAGGAGGAGAAAATCACCCAAGTACTCCCTCAAATTTCTTCTAAATTCGTGAGGTAAGAGTAACCTTTTACCCTTGGAACTTGATATTTGAGGTGTGAGGTTGTATGAGAAGAAAAGCCCAAATGAAGTGATTTAGGATTCTTGAATTAAATTAGGGTAAATGAAAAATTAATACAAATACATATTCTAGAGCATAAATAGTCAAGGAACACATATTTTTTTTAACTAGGATTGATGAAGGTGGGAGTTGTAGGAAACCCCCGCCATTCGGCCAAAAGAAAAAATATGAGGGGGGCGGGAGTTTTCTATGGTATTATAATAATATAATGATGTTCTATGTTCAATGATAAAGATTGATGAAATGTGCAGTAAGTAAAATCTTTTTTAACTTCTTTTTATATTTCTTGATTTGCACTTATACACTTTATGTTGATGCTTCAAGTTGTGTGAGTCATGTTATCATGAAATAAAAATAAAGAAGAAGAAGAAGAAAGATTTGATGTCTTGATGAGGAATGAACTTCAATTGCTAGTTCCTAATAGATTTTATACGTAATGGAATCTTAAGATGTTCAAAAGATGCATAGGAAATGTTTGATTAGTGTCTAAATCCATGAATTCAAGTCTAGATAGTTTGGTAATGGAAATTCCAACAAAACTTTGACATAGTAGATGATAGAAATTGCTGTAAATTTTCATATAAAAGTCTTAGAGAAATGAGTTATCTCACATGTGGCACTGATCTTGCTTTAATTGGAGTTATAGAACTCTAGATATAGGCACAATATCATTAAGAGGTCAAGCTGTTCGTAACAAGACAGTTTAGTTATCAGAATTAAAACTATTGTTAGACATAGAAGATGATAGACATTGCTGTAACTTTTCATATAAAAGTTGTAGAGAAATGAGTTAGCTAACATTTGGAATTGGTCTTGCCTCAATTAGAGTTATAGGACTCTAGATATAGGCAAAATACCATTAAGAGGTCAAGTTGTTCGTAACAAGACACTATAGTTATCAGAATTAAAACTATTGTTAGATATAAAAGATGATAGAAATTTCCGTAACTTTTCATATAAAAGTTGAAGATGAATGAGCTAACTAACATTTGGCATTATCCTTGCCTTAATTGGAGTTATAGAACTTCAGATATAGGCAAAATATCATTGAGTGGACACGATGTTTGTAACAGGATAAATTTCACTACCTGACTTCTAACTAATTTTAGAAGATGAATAATAGAATTTTGGGCAACCTTATACATGAAAGTTGTACTCAATGATGTTAAATTTCACTAGGATTTGTCCCCACCTGAAGTGAAGCTCTAGAATTCCATTTAGAGACCAAAAATTACATATTGGTCATGTTGTAAATTGATGGACAAATTTAAATGTGTAAAAGACGAGTTATTTTGGGCATGCTAATGATTCATGTTGAAATGAATTCTTCCAAATCATGGGAGATGTATATGTCAACATTCAAAAGAAACATATAAAAGGGTCTAGATGGAAATAGACATTGAAATTTTGTTGACACAAACCCAAGTCATAAATATTGAAATCTTGTTTATGCAAAACTGAGTCGTGCGAACACTTGAACGTTATATGCTAACTCTAAAAATACACTTGATATGTATATGTACATTATGATGAGTAACAAAACAAGCATAGAAAGTATCATATGTATAATGAATGAATATGAATTGCCTATAACATTTGCTTGAAGGAATCATAACCAAAGATTTCTTTGTGATTCAAGAGGAGCGACTAGGATTGGATCTTCTGTTGGAGGAAGTCACGAGATAGGCGGAGCAGGTGCGTGGTTTTCCCTCTCCTTTACACTTATGCAATTTAAAGTCTTCCTAAATGAATTACAAGATTAGCTTCGACTAATGGCATCCGTGATAAGATTGCCGGGAAATGAATTTCAAGATTAGTTTTGGCTAATGGCATCCGTGATAGGATTGCCGGGAAATGAATTACAAGATTAGTTTCAGCTAATGATGTCCATGTTGGGACGCTTGGGAATGATCGACAAGGCTCAATTCGTAAAGGGTATCCATGTTTGGATGACCTGAGAAAATTGATGAGTATAATTTCCTGAAATGTCCAGGTTGGACTATGTAAAGTTGAAGATTTAATAAAACCAATTAAACAAAGTTACTAGGCTCATGTAAGAAAGTAAGAGTATTCAATTAAGAATACATAAATGATGTCGAATTGAGTTTTAAATGATTCTTAAGAAATTTATAAGTTGATTATTAGAATTCCTAGGAAACTAATAGAAAACTTATGCTTTATTTGTATTCATTATATGATCATTTTTATTTCTGTTGTCAATATAATTGTATACTTATTAAGTCGTTTTTGTAACAGGTTCATCTAATACACAGGGAGCTTATTAGTTTTTAGGACTCTACTTCGCTAAACTTATGTAAAACTTTAGCTCAAGCGTAATAATATTAGCTAGATTATGCAGTATGCTTTTTGTGTAAACTTTGATGTATATAAAAATCTTAGCTCAGCATGTAGTGTGTTATTTATGTAAACTCTGATATAATGTATGAATCAGAACTTAATTATCTTGTAATTAATCCTTTTGAAATTTTTTATAATACTTATGTTATATTTTTAATTCTCTTATTACATTTTAGTATCTCTTTTCCTTTTATAAGTTATTGTATGATATGTCAGTTATGTTTATATTGATCTTGTTCGTAGGGTATATATATATATATATATATTGTGTGGATGAATTTTTGAGCTGTCGAGTATTGATGATGGAATTAAAGTTCAGAACTGTGGGACCTTGTTGTGATGGATTGAATAGGTAATTTGAAAGTAGTCTATAACTTGAGATATTCTATATACAAAGGAAATTTTACCGAAATTTCGATAGAATTCTTTACAAATTATCAAAAAAAAATTACCCTCAAATTAAAAGTATATGTTGGGATCTTTTAGCATTGATAGAAACGAATAGCTAGGACTGTTACAGGTGATGATAACATATACTTAAAGAGATGTTTCAACTAAAGACAACTTCGTGGATGATTGACAATTTAGGATGAGGTCGACACTAAAAAACTTTTTGATAATTGTTGGCAGGATGCACACAACTAATCAAAGAACAGTTCTTGAGAGAATCTAGGAAATAAATGATTTATTAAACTCTTTCATGATGAATCAAGCAACATCACACTTGGGGCATGGTCAAGCTTGACGAACAATTAAAGAAATAATCATCATGAATAGTCCAGGATGGGCATTGCTCTTACAATTGAGTGGAGGGTTGGCATACAAGTAACTCGAATGAGCTGGTGAATTAGAAAAATAAAGAAGGCTTTGGATAACAAACAAAGAAACCCTATGATGATGGAGGATCGAAGAGGGGGGCTTATATTCCAAACTAGGTAAGAATGCATGCATGTTATCTAACCCTAAAGCATTGCATAAATGTTTTTGAATTTTATAAGAGAAATCCTTAATGAAATCCAACAAGATTTTGATGAATCTAAGTGAACAAAGAAGGAATCATTGAGTTAATGATAATAAAGAATCATAGTTTTGACCTTGGAACGAGAAGAAGATGAGATAAAACCTTACCAATAGGAAATTCTAAAGAAAATAAGAAGATCAATCCTGTCATTAGAAATAGTCTTTAGGGTAACCCAGAAATCAGGAAGTATCAAGTTTTCAAACCCTATGATTGGGAAGTATTAGGTCAACCCTGCAATCAGAAAGCAACAAGTTTTCAACCTTGTCATTAGGAAATCTTGATAAATTCTGTTATCAGGAAGATAAGATGTCAACCCTGCAATCATTAATCACCAGGAAAGTTCAAGGAGAACTTGATCAAGCTCTATCATCAAGAAAAAAAAAAGGAAGAACCCTATCATCAGGAATCCTAGTTTCAAACCCTGCAATCAAGAAGAAAAGTAAGAAGAATCCTACTATTAGGAAATTCTCAAAGAAAGACGAAAGTTCAAACCCTGTCATTAAGAAGAACAAAAGAAAAGTCTGCTATCAAGAATTTAAGTTTTGGGAACCCTGCCATCAAGAACCTTAATTTTTAATTCTATCAATTAAAATGTTTTGGATTCAATCAAAATAATTAAAAACACCTTAGGAGAGTTCTAGTTGAAAGGAATTGTTGAGATTCAGGATTTCAGGTTAACTGAGCTGGAAAAAAAATAGTTATGTAGGAGAATAGTTGAGCATACGGTTTTCTTAGTGTTTCATATTTTGGTTCTAGTTAGAGGGGGTCGCTAGATTGGGATCTTAGGTTAGCCAAATTGTTTTTAAAATTTTTATTCTGGTTAAATAAGGTCTCTAGATTGAGATTTCAGATTAACCCAATGAATATAGAGATGCAGGTTCTTGTTAAAGAGAATCACTCGATTAGGATTTCAGGTTAACCGAGTTGTAAATAGAGATATTGGTTCTGGTTAAATAAAATCACTAGATTGGGATTTTAGGTTGGCCGAGCTATTTTTCAGAGACTTTGGTTCTAGTTAAATGGGATCGCCATATTAGAATCTTAGGTTAGCTTAATTGTTTTTTAGATTTTTGTTCTGGTTATAAAGGATTGTCAGATGGGATCTTAGTCTGACCGAGCTATTTTGGTTCTAGTTAAAGGGAATCACCAGAAGAGATTTTAGGTTAGCTAAGCTATTTCAGATTTTTGTTCTAGTTAAAGAAAATCATCAGATTGGGATTTCAAGTTTGTCGAGCTATTTTAGATTTTGGTTTTGGTTAAAAGAAATCACTAGATTGGGATTTCAAGTTGATCGAAATACAAGCATAGATTTTGGTTATGGTTAAAGGGAATCACCGGATTGAGATTTTAGTTTAACTCAACCTAAGACAGAGATTTAGTTTTTTGTTAAAAGGGATCCCCAAATTGGGATCTTAGGTTAACTAGAGACAGATTCTGATTCTAGTTAAAGATGATCGCTAGATTGGGATCTCAAGTTAGTAGAAATGTCTTTGAGATTTTGGTTATGGTTAAAGAAAATTGTTAGATTGGGATCTCAGGTTATCCGAGTTGCAGGCAAAGATTTTGGTTCTAGTTAAAGGGAGTCATCAAATTGGGATTTTAGATTGACCGAGCTGTAAACAAAGATTTGAGTTTTGGTTAAATGGATTTGCCAGATTGAGATTTCAGGTTAACCGAGTTATAAATAGTTTGATCATAGTCTTGGTTGAAAGGGATTGTTGTGAAGACAAAGTTTTGGGTCAACTAAACTAAAAGCTTTGAGATTATTGGTTTTGGAAGAATAGTTCATTTATCTTTACAAACTTACTACGTAATGCACTCAACAAGTTTTTGCTCTATAAGTATTGTAAAGAGGAGGCATTTATTGCTATCCAATTTTTACCCCATTTTTGAAACATTTTCGAGAAAAAAACAAATAATAGAAAAAATAACAAAGAAACCAAAAATTATGTTCTTGACATATTTGCCTTGTTTTGGATGTTTTTTTTTCCAAAGAATTTAAAATCAAAGAAAAAAGAGAAAGAGAGAAAAAATGAAATGAAAAAATGCATTTTATTTTTAATGATCTATTTATAATTGTGGAAATGAGAGGACCAATTTGAAAATTGAAAACCTTTTCACCAAGCAACCTATTTTTTAAAATCAAATGGTTTACAATCATTCTCTTAATCCAAGGGTCCATTTTTTCTTTGCTTTATCTCCGAGTTATCAAATGAATGGTTGAGATTCATTATTGAAATCTAATAGTTGATCTTGGTTTGCCTTGCCTTCAAACAACATAATTTTATTTACCTATAAATATGTGGTTATACCACATACAAAGGGGGGAGAAATTTTAGGAGAGAAAAAAATAAAAAAATATTAATACATACTCTCCCCACACCCACACAACATAAAAACCTTAAACCTATTTACCCAGATTGGCCGCTAGCCAGACGAGAGGCAAAGAAAAAGTAAAAAACTAGCAAAAAACAACCATACCCTCCCTAGCCTTAGATCATCCACCATTGTCAATAACCTCAACCAACCATAACAACCACTAAACTAACCACCATCTTCCCCAACAACCCGCAACCATTCTAGCCGACCAATACCCTTGAACCACCACATCTTTAACCGTAAGCTATACCCACAACCTTCTACCCCATCGAGAACCAGACCAGCCCTCTATCCTAGAAGCCCCCATCACCAGCCACCCTCACTCCCTACTAGCCTTTCAAATGACAGCCTTTTGTCCCTCTCTCAGCCTCAACACCACAAGTGGTGGTAGGTTTCCCCAAGTCAGCCCACCAATCCACCCTCAAACCTCATAAAACAGCCTTGAAGCACCCCTTATCTCCTGTCCATAGCCTTCAACCTTCCACTCGTAAAGCCAACAAGCCACCATGACAGATCAGCTCTCCTTCCTCGATTAAACTCCATGGTAGCAAATTTGAACCGAGACCTAACCGAAATCGCAAAGCCAGGTTGACTCTCACAATCCAGCCTATCAATTAAACGACAACCAATAAACCGAAAGGAAGAAAGAACCACATCTAAAAAAGAGAAGGAAAAAAAAACAATTGTTGTGCTTTTTTCTTATGTTTGCAGGTGATGGTGATTCTAACAAATGGCATATGTAAAAACCAAAATAAGTAGGTGGTGTAGGTCGATCTGTTCTAAGTAGAAATTGAGGGTGGAAAAACCAACCTACCTTAGGTGGGGATTGTGGGGGATAAAACCAGCCCTAAGATAACCCAAGAGAGGGATAAGAACAAGGATGACTAGCACCCAAACACCTTTATCTCATTTAAGATGAGTATAAATGTTGGGAAGGAAAAAGAGGACTTTTCCTCTCCCCCATAACCGATTGTAGCCCTAGCTGCAACTACTCCTCTCTCTAAGAGAAAAACTCACCTAAACCCAATTGCATGCTACCTTTCTTAAGTGTTTGAGGGAAGGGAGGGTTAGAGAAGAGAAAGATGGTCAAAGCCATGGAAGAAGGAAGAGCATAGGGGGCTGACTGGTGTAGCAGGAGAAGAGGAGAAGAGGAGAAAAAAAAAACCGAGAGGGAAAGAAGAACAAAATCACCAAAGACCTTTCCTAAGATTTGTTAAAATCATGAGGTAAGAGTAGTATCACTTCCTTGGATGGTTGTTACCTCAAAATTTCAAACAAAAAAGAAGGAGAAAACTCAAAATGGAAGGTTAGGTTTCTTACATTTTAACTCAAGATTAAGGAACTAAAGGAGAAGAACCTAAGTAGAATAATAAATGAATGAACACATGTGCAGACTCTTACAAAAGAAACATGAATGAACATGAATGATTTTGAATGTACAAACCTAAAGGAAGGTCGACCAAGTTGAAGGGATGGATAGATTGTGAAATGAAATGCATGAATTGTGATCTCGTTAAACTCCTAGGAACATACTTGAACCAAAATAGAATTCATGCTTATGTTAATGTCTTGATTTTTGCATATATGATTTGAAGAACTTGGGTGAAAGTGAAATGAAGTGATAGTATGTGTAGAATTGTGATGTTGTTAAGCCTTTATAGGCATGCTAGAGTTAAAACAAAAATTATACCATGTTAATGCTTTGATTTTATTTATGTGATGAATGAAGTTGTATGATTTTGAACCAAGTGAATGAATGTATGATTATGACATGTTGGGAACATAATTGTGTTAGAAATGATAATATACAGGTGAAAATTTGAAAGAAATGGACTACTATGTTTGGCCAAGAAGATGAAACATAGAGGAAACCTTGCATGATGTGCACCCCTAGAGAAACAAGATATAGGTTGGAAATGGAACTCTTGTGTAATGTGAATTGACTATTAAATTGTGTTTATGAATTGGCATGATGAAATTAAAGACATAGAGTGCATAATTGTGGCAACATTAGGTTTTAGTCTTGAAGTGATAGTTAGAAACCTTTGAAAAATATACATGTTGAGACATGGTTGCATATTGCTTGATGACTTTATGATAAATTGGATGTGATTTGGTGACGTTCTATGTCCAACTCGGTAGGGTTATGTTGGAAGGGGGAAACCTTAGCGTGGACCTTACACTTAGCCTAGGGAGAAAGTAAAACCAGAAATAATTCAATCGTTGCTAATGATTTCTAAATCAGTAGCGACATAGATTTCATTGATGATTTCTGGATCAATAGCGACTCAATTTTGGTTGACGATTTCTGAGTCAACTGTGGATTGTGTTCATTGACGATTCCATGTGTCAACTGTGGAATTTATTTTTGTCAATGATTTCTAGGTCGGCAGTGACTTAGTTTTCATTGACGATTTCTAAGTCAACATTGGATTGTGTTCGTTGACGATTCCATGTGTTAGCTGTGGAATTTGTTTTCGTTGACAATTTCTAGGTCGTCAGCGACTTAGTTTTCGTTGATGATTTCTAAGTCAACTATGGATTGTGTTCGCTGATGATTTCATGTATCAGCTGTAGAATTTGTTTTCGTCGATGATTTTTGGGTCACTAGTGACTCAGTTTTCACTGACGATTTCTGAGTCAATAGTGGATTGTGTTCGCTGATGATTCCATACATCAGTCGTGAAATTTGTTTTTATCGATGATTTTTGGGTCAGCAGCGACTTAATTTTTCACTGATGATGTATGTGTCACCAACGACGATTCCTGTGTCGCTAGCGATCTAGTTTTTGCTGACGATTTATCTTTTCATTTTCATTATATAATCTATTTGGTAATTCATTTATATATGTATTTGAGCGAACTTTTGGGTTATGAAAAAAAAGATGGAGAATTTTGCTAAACAAGTCAGTGTTTCCGTATAAGACACAGGTGCGTATTGTTGTTGCATAAATAGCTCTTCATAACTACATAAGAAGGAAGTCTATACAAGATGTTGTTTTTAATGAATTTGAACATCATCTTGATTTCGTGCCTCAAGATTTTTTATGTGATGTTGTTCCATGATCACAAACATATGAAGATAATAGTACTTTGCATATGGATCATGTTCAAGATAGAATTGCTTCAAGTTTGATGGGAGAACTGTAGGATTTTTAACCCTAGTAGTAGTTAATCATAATTATGTATTAATTGTTCATTGTCATATATTGAAAAAATTAATATTCTATTTGGCCATTTTATGTCTAATCATAATTTCAACCACAATTTTAACCAAACACTAATAATATGTTTTTGATGAAAAGCAATTTGAACCACAATTTTAACTAAACACATAATTTACATAAAGCAACCATACAAAAGGGTGATATTTCAAAAATCACTTTTCTTAAACCATAACCATATTTTCTACCACAAAAACAAACATAATTAAACACCAACTTGTTACTCCTCAAAAGTCCCCGATGATCTACAACCTCGAGACATCATGAACTAAGAAATGACCAACCACACTTCCATTAAAATGGTGAAAAAGCAAAATGAAATCAATAACAAATAACTGGAAAAAAAATAAAGAAAAAAAAATGCATGATATAGCTTTCCAGACAATTTACATGGCAAACGTGATTGGTGTTGTGTATATATTGATTGTTGCAGTAAATAAAAATAGCTCCTTTAATTTATTTTTAGAGTTCTTTTATATTAATCTTGACTTTTCAACTCATCATGATTAAAATGAAAATTTCATTAATCACGCACAAAAATAAAAATATTGTATTTATAAAAGAACATAAGTTTATTTGTTAAAACAAAAAGGAAAACGCTTGATTGTTATATATATATATATAATTTGCTTCTGATGATGCTCTTGAAAGAGCTTTAAATATATGTGCATATATTTTTAGGCACCAGACTATAAAAAATGGCCGACACCAAGTTTCTAAATGCATAGACTAGCTAACTAGTAGTTCTTGCCTAATGATTCTCCAGGCAACACGAGACGCCAAAAAGAAGGGATAAAAAGACCAACTTATACTTCAACTTTTTGTGGAGGAGCTCTAGTATTGCTTCATTTTTCTTGAAAAAGTTAGATAGGCAAATATTCATCCTGTCTAAGGCGTGTGTGGTGGAATTTATTCCACTTTATCTTGAAATAGAAAGAGAAGAAGCCTTCAATGGCTACCAACAAAGTGTTGGTTCAAATAGTAGCTACTAATATTAATTGTTATCAATATCATTTATCTTTATTTTTGAAGATTAACACCATCATCATCTTTCATTTAAATAATAAAGTACAGTTTTAAATTAATTCTTAGTTAGTTCTTTTTTATGATGAATTTAAATAATAATTGAGAAAGAATGTGATGTAGAATAAAATAAGAGGTTGTTAAAATGAAAGTGATGAAGGGAAGAATTAAATAAAGTTTAAGAAATAAATGGAAAGAAAATAAGTTGATGTAAGAAGAGATTGAAGAGAAAATGTGTTTGAGTGATGGATGTTGGAATTGATTTATAAAACATGTAAACGAAAGTGTAAAATCAATATATTTAACAATTTTATTCTAGTTCTTGGCTTGGCTTTCAAGCCCATAAAATAAAATCGGATCTCATTAATGGTACCGTCTGTGGAAACATGATCAAAAAGTCATTGATGGCTCTTCTAAGAGCTATGCCATTATCATTCCTAATCATCATTGGATTGGGAGCCTCAAAGTTTTGAAAGATTTTCAATATGTACCGATGAGATGTTGGTTTAAATCGTTTAACTTTTGGAGTTATGGCAAACCAAGAGTTTCATTGCCATTATCACCCTTAATTAATATTAGAGTTAGGACTTCAAGGTTTCAGAAAGCCTTCAATGGCTACCAACAAATAGTTGATTCAATCCATGCAACTTCAAGAGTTATTGCTAACAAGGTTAGTGGACTTGACATGGTAGAGAATCCCCAAGTAAGGGATTACCTTCTCTTCCACCGGTCATTTTTCATTATAACCAAAGGAACTATGTTTATCTGGGAATAGTACTTTTGATGATTACATAGAAAACCTTCATCGGAAAAATGTTATTCCCCCTTATCTTTAAAATTAAGAAATTAATTAATTATTTAAGAAATAAGTCTTGCTTCCAAGCTACTTGAATTTTTAATTATTGGATGTTAATGTGAATAGTTAATTAGTATGTGTAATAGAAATTAGAATGAGAAGTCGTGGTTGAATGAAACATGAAGTCTTACATTTTGATTTTTTGTTACAAGATTTGAATTGTAAGGATTGATTTTGTTGAATTTGGGAATTTTTTGTGGTAATTTGTTTTAATCAATTATGTCTCATAGATAAATTAATTTTAATATTTTTAATTTGAGATCTTTGTAATTTTTTTTCATGTGTAGCCCCAATTAAGCCTTGACCAGTCGATTATTGACTCGAGACAATAAAATTAGTCAGAAGGTGGAAACCTTAACAGAACATCCAATGCAAGTGCAAAATCAATAAAAATATTTTGTATTAGAATATAATCCATAAGAAATAATATAAAGACATTATCCCAAGGTATGTGGCACAAATACTTCAAAATAGTTTTAGTATCTATCTCGGGCCATATGAAAATATGGAATTGCTATGTATAGGATATGGAAAAATAATTAAATAAATTAAGAAAAATAAATGAATTTTTAAGTATGTTATGATTATGTGTTGATATGAAAAAATACATGGCGATATGGTTGAATATATTTTAAAGGTGATAATTTTTTTTATCAGTTATTATATGGTTATAAAATTAATATGTAAAAACTATCATTAACTCTTTTATAATGGATTATATATATATGTAGCACAACATTATAATTTATAGATCTCGAATTTAATAATTTAATATATACCTTAAGATATTTATAACATGATAGTCATATAAATTTCAATGGGTTATTTTTTATTTTTTTATTGTTATGTTTTATTATTTTCTAATGTATTGTCAAATTTAAAATGTCAGATTAATAATTTAAAAAATTTCATGTCTGCATATCCTATCCTTTTTTTAATTTTCAAATTGCTGCATTCTCATGTTCTTATCATACACTTTTGTCTAAAATTCATGTCCATATTTCCTAGTTGAAGAGTATCAATACGGTGGGAAGGTCTTTCGTATCCTATATTTCACATATTTGTCAAATCCGGGCTGGAAATTTATTTCTTTTATATATCGATACATGAAACCTATGCTTTCCTTTTCAATTTCTTTTTTCTTAATCTAAAGAAATTAAAATAAAAACTAAAAAAACTCAGTTTTTTATTGTGCACACACTCACATTTCAGTATGGATTTTTACAGTTAAATTACCATTTTATCCTTAATAATTTAAGTCTTATAGCATGCTTTTAAAGATGATATTGTACTTTCCACAAGAAACATTTGCTATTATAAGATTGAACTGGGGGTGGAGAAATCTTTTAACCTTTTATTTGCGCAATGTGATGTCAAAAAATCCTTAAAAGTTGAATTTTCTTAACTGCTAGGGTAGGGGTGTATTTGGTTTTTTCTCCTTCTTGCACAATGTAATTACTAAAGTACCATTTGAATTAAATAATCTATAGCTTAGACTGAGGAGGGTTTTGATCTTTTCGTTATGGTTTTTTTGTTAATATTGTGTGGAGTCATGGGAACTTAGGTATTTGCATAAATTAAATTAAAAGAGAGATGGAGAGAGAGAGAGAAGTTGTTAGCGTGTGCATTGCACTCACCAACGTGTGGGAGGTATCCACGTTTTTTGAGCAACGCGTGCGATGCCTTCCAGTGGCAGAACACCCCATTTCAGGGTGACACTCAATGCGTCTTGTCGCTCGTTTCATTATGGTGAGGCATGTGCAACCGCCTCGTAAATTATGGAGCTACCACAAAGTTTTTTCCTTTCCCCCTCTTTTCTCTCTCTTCAACCTTGAAAAAACTAGGAGTGTTATTTTTTAGTTTTATCACATTCAGTCTTTATTATTTTAATTGTATCAAATTTGATTAATTTGTTTTTCAATTTCATCCTTTAATATTTGATTTTTATATCAAATTTGTCCTTTTATTTTATGATATTTTAGGTTTGACCCTCAATGTTTTGATTTTTAATTTTGATTCTTAGCCTTTTTATCAAATTTTAATTTGTTTTCCATTTTATCCTTGGATCTATGATCTTCTTTTTAATTTTTTTTCGTATTTGGTCCTCATTCTCTTGATTTTATTTTGGACTCTTTTGTGAATTTGATTTTTGTTTTCAATTTTTCCCTTCAATTCAAAATTTGATGACATTTTAGGTTTGACCCTCAATGTTTTGATTTTTAATTTCGATTCTTAGCCTTTTTATCAAATTTTAATTTGTTTTCCATTTTATCCTTGGATCTATGATCTTCTTTTTAATTTTTTTTCGTATTTGGTCCTCATTCTCTTGATTTTATTTTGGACTCTTTTGTGAA
>Ga0325401_1001518_pt1 | contig 19669 bp, 8 predicted proteins | sample PopdelMetagenome_FD_205666 | JGI IMG/M metagenome (GOLD analysis project Ga0325401, IMG submission 205666) | Populus deltoides microbial communities from Bellville, Georgia, United States - Xylem-PdKOR-R2 | ecosystem: Host-associated > Plants > Phyllosphere > Stem > Wood/Secondary xylem | place... | reverse complement strand
TTACTACTGGTGGCGATAGTGTAGTGGCTGGGCGTTCTTGTTCTGCTGCTACCGTGCATGGTGGTTATTTCTAGAGGTATCTAGGTTGGGAAATGGGTGATGGTTGGTTTGTTTGACAGTGGTTGGCGTCGTTGTCACAGGTGAGTTGTTCGGTGGTTGTGGAGAGAGCTTCGACTGTTGACGGTTAGCATGGATAATGACTATGATGAAAGGGAGTTGTCGTGGGTGTTGGCTACGTTGGAGGATGACGAAGACTGATTTTTTTCTCGTGGCTGGTGGCTCATGGCTTGTTGAGGCCAAAAGAAGTGAGGAAATACGTCTGTGGGATTTTAAAGAGAAGAGCATGGTCTCTTCTCTTTTTTCTATGCAGGTGGCGGCTACGTGAAGAAAAAAAGGTCTTTGATAAGTTTTTTTATTTTTATTTTCTGGTCTATTTATGACCCTAGATTTTTTTTTTTTTTTATTATGTCCCCGCTTTCTCTTCTAGATTTTATCACTATTTATAGGCAATGTAATATATTGTCTTATGCTTTCAATTGCATAGTACCTAATCAACTTAATGAGAAAAAAATCATTAAAGATTTTAAAATGAATGTATTAATATTTGAATGCATTAAAAGTAAAATTTTGAATTCTTTCAAAAAAAAAATTGAAAATGACAAAAAATATATATATATTTGGATTTTTTGAAAAAATATCAAAATTGAGTTATGATAAATGTCATCTCTTTACAATATTTACTGTATGAAGTCTTGTAAGAGACTTAAAAAGTAAATTTGTAAAGAAAAGAAAAGGCGTGAAAGCCTTCCCAAGATAGAAGAAAAATCTACTAAGGATTTTTTATAATAACAAATCAAGATGAGGTTATCCTTGTAGATGTTTCAAAACTCAATTATTTTAAAAATCAAGGGTTTTCTCTTTGTCTTAAAAAAATGTTGTTATTCGGGTGACCTTCCTGTTATGTGGAAAATATCTAGAATTTTTCATGAATGATCTGTGTTCGAGTGACCTACTTGTGGTTTGTGATCGGATGACCTGCTCGTGATTTATGTTTGGGTCACATGTCCGTTGTTTGTGATCGGGTAACATACTTATGGTCAGTGATCAGGTAACTTGTTCATAGTCTATAATCGTGTGACCTGCCCATAGTTTATGATCAAATAACCTGCCCATTGTGTGAAAAACATCTAGAATATTTCACGAATGGTTGGTGTTTGGGTAACCTACTCGTTGTGTGAAAAATCTCTAAGATTTTTCATGAATGGTCTGTGTTTGGGTGACCTGTCTATTGTGTGAAAAATATGTATAATTTTCCATGAATGGTCTGTGTTTTGGTGACTTGTTTATCATCTATGATTAGGTGACTTATACATGACCTGTGATCGAGTGACTTGCCCATGGTCTGTGATTGGGTGACCTACCCATTGTATGAAAAATATCTAGGATTTATCATGAATGGTCTGTGTTCGGGTGAACTATCCATGGTCTGTGATTAGGTGACCTACTCGTGGCCTATATATGATTGAGTGACCTATCCATTATGAAAAATATCTAGGATTTTTCATGAGTGAAATAATCAATTTTGATTGATGATGATTTTTTAATGGTGTCTTAGATGCATTAGCTTCATCTTCTGGTGTGGAACATTTTCTGATTTTTCTTAGGATTGTCCATATTGAACCTTTTATCATCAAATGGTGTCTTACTAGGCTTAGAACCTTGTTGAAGTGTTTTTTTAATCTTCTTTGCTAAAACCTTCCTGTTTTTTTTATTATTATTAACTAGAGCTTTGTTGGGCTCAGAACATTATTGGGTCCTATTTGCTGAAGTCTTGCAATGCTCTTTCTTAGTTCAAACCCTACTAGGTTTTTACTCAACTAGAGCCTTTGTTGTACTCGAAACCTTGTTGGGTTCTTATTTAATGGAGTCTTGCTGGAATTTTTCTTTGCTAAAACTTTACTAGGTTTTTAATCAATTGGAATTTGTTGGGTTTCTACTCAACAAGAGCCTTGTTAGGCTCAAAACCTTGCTAGGTGCTTTTGAGGAATCTTCCTTGTAAAATTCCTAAAAATATTTTATAATGCTTATAGAGTAAAACCTTGTAGAAAGATTTTATGTAATAAACTTGTGGAAAAAAAAAGGTGTTTTTCTAAAGCATTAAAATTAAGAGGCAATTCTAGTGGGGATTTATTTTTTTAAAATAAAATGATCTTAATTTTTAGGCGACCTACCTAACCATGAGAAATTCATACATTTCTCGGAAATGATATCATTGTAATGGCTAACCTACCAATGGTAAGGAATTAAGAGATTTTAAAAAATGGTCTCATTGCAATACCTGGTTGTGAGAAATTTAGATATTTCTTGAAAATAGTCTCATTGTAATGGGTGACCTGCTTAGTGGTGAGAAATTCAGGGATTTCTTGAAAACTATCTCCTTGTAAAGGATGACCTACTCGGTGGTGAGAAATTAAAAGATTTCTTAAAAATATTCTCATTATAATGGATGACTTACGTGGTTATGAGAAATTCATATATTTCTTAAAAATGGTCTCATGTAATGAGAAACCTACCCCGGTTGTGAGAAATTCAGGGATTTCTCAAAAATTTATCTTATTATAATGGGTGACCTACCCGATTGTGAGAAATTCAGATATGTCTTGAAAATTATCTCATTGTAATGGGAGACCTGCCTGATGGTGAGAAATTCAGGGATTTCTTGAAAATTGTTTCATTGTAATGGATGACCTACTCGATGGTGATAAATTCAGGGATTTCTTGAAAATTATCTCATTGTAATAGTGACCTGCTCGATGGTGATAAATTAAAGGAATTCTCGAAAATGGTCTCATTATAATGAGTGACCTACTAAGTTATGAGAAATATAGAGATTTCTCGAAAATAGTCTCTTTGTAATAGGTGACCTACTCGGTGGTGAGAAATTCAGAGATTTATCTAAAATGATTTTCAAAAATGTTCTAAAATCTACTTGTTCATAAAGAAGGTGCTTGTCTTCTGGTCGAAAAAGGATTAAGTCACAATCATGAGTTATCCATACCTTTTAAAACTGGAATCTTAGATATCACATCAAATCAATAATATCCTTACTAAATCTTTGACAACTCAAAATTTATTGGAAATTTGTTGGATTTTATTGAAGATTTTTTCTTATGTAATTTTATGTAAACTTTATACAATGCTTTAAATGTCATGCATGCATTGATTAGTACTTAAAAGTGCATTCTCATTAAGGCTTTATATCATCATATTGCACTAAAGTATCAATAAATTCCTTAACTAAAACATGTTTATAATAACAAGTCTGATAATTTAAGATATCTTTAATTTATGGTAAATGTTTATTTTTAATACAAGTATATCTCACAATTCAAATGATTGATTGATGTGATTAACTATTGAAAGTGAAGAGACAAAAAGAGGACTAAACTTAGAGAAAAGATGTTGGTTCAATTCAAACTGGAACACCATTTGGTTATTGCGTTATAAATGGAGTTGTAGACCTTGGATTTAGGTTTGCTTTATATGTATGGAAAGCGAAGACATAGACTTAAAACTTTCATGGGAGTCCAAGACTCAATTCTGCCATTTTCAAGTTCAAATCTTAACATTAACGGAGAAGTTGGAATCTATCCTGCAACTCAGACACTGTTCGGTTTTCAGCTCATATCTCGAGTTCTAGAAGTCCAAATGAGCTCTGGTTTTTTTTTTTTGTTGGAAAGCTAAGAAAATTGCCCACAACTTTCATTCGTACAATGGGCTCTAATTTTGATGTTAGCAATGACATTTAGTCAGCCAACAATATCAATAACCAGCAGCCAACAATATCAAAAACCAACCACCAAGTCAATGGTTGGTCACCAACTAAATAGTTTGTCAACCAATCAATAGTTCTAAATTTTAGCCTATAAAAGGAGGTATTTGTCATATATTTAGTCATCTTGGTTTTTAGATCAAGATCATGTTCTTGCTTTCTTTCATTATATTTTTGTAATACTTAAGTTTTCCTTTCATTAATCTCTTGTTTATGCCTTTCATCATAACTATATTCTTATCTAGTTTATTTATGTTCTTCTTCTTCATTATATTTAGTTAAGTTAATTATGTCAAGGTGAAAAGGTTTCTCTAATGGTGTTAGAATATGTATAATATAAATTCAACATGGACTTCAATGTTTATATCCAAGAAAGTTTGCTATTAGCATATCTTATCTTTTTATCTTACTAATTATTAATACCTTACTTGTTAAATGACTATCTAGATTTATGTTGTATAACACTTGGTACATCAAATGCTTGATCATTCATAGTCTTCAGCCGACATCGTTGTTATGAGAGGAACTTGATTTATTGTTAACATAAGTTAGCATCATGAATACCGAACAATATTTACAAGTATAGTGTTACTTAGATAAGATGATTGATATGATCATGTTAATAATTTATAATGAGCTAATAACGATAAATCATCCAATTGGAACCTTCTTTATATGTGGTTTCCAGTTGAGTAATAAAAAGAGTTTATATTATATTTATTTGAAATACTATTAGTGGATCCTCTAACCTTGACAACTATTTTTATCATTGTTTAGTCTTCACATCTCAAAGTCCTCTTTAAATCATCATCATCATTATTACTATTATTATTTATAATTTATATAGTTCACCTCCCTATGGTTTGACCCGGTCTTGTCGGGTTATTTATTACTTCGACACTCCTACACTTGGGATAAGACATCAACTCTTTGATCATGTCATGCATCTTTATCTAGTTTGAAATATAGGCTTCATCTTCTTTCCATCCATTTTCCTGATTTGATGGTAGGTGTAAACCTTTAGACAAAAATTTAAAAGGATAGTAAAGTAAATGCTATGAGAAAATAGTAAATTGAATATTTGAATTAAAAGATGACTTTAGAGGTTGGTAATTTGAAATAAAATGTTCATGTATTAAGTTTAAAAATAAAAATATGAAAAATAATGGGAAAATAAAAAAGAAAGAAAACATATAAAAACCTGATGGAAGAGATAAATGAGGAAAGAAAGGTTTTGGAATATAATTTAATGAAATTTGATGTTGTTTAGTTTAAATTTGGTATTGGCATGCATTGGAATCTTGAAAATACTACCCAAAGAACACAAAAGGTATAAAAAAGGATGTAGTTGGAATTAACAAAATTGTTTTCTATTTATATGTTGTATGGCTAGCTATGGAGAAGAGGAAAAGAGAGGAAGAGAGTTAATTATTTTTCTTTGGTTAGTTCTTAGAAAAAACTTTGAAAAACCTTAAGAAAACCAAAGATGGAGAAAAGCTCATTAGATTTTATACGGAAAAATGTAAACTTTTGCATAATATAGGACCAGAGAAAGTAAGATCCCGATAAGTAATGAAAAAGAGAAATAAATAAATGATGGAAGTGATAATAAATGAGACGAGTAATGAAAATGATGACTTCAAAAAATAAATTTAAAGGTATTGTTAAAGTTGAAAAAAGATTTACAAATTTTAGGTTCAAAATTTATAAGATTTGCAAAATTGATAATGAATCTTGATGGATAAAAGAATAAAAAAATCAAAATAAATATGTTTGGAAATAAAAAATGGTGTTAGGGATTTAGTGGAATGATTAATAGTGTCCATACAAGGATTAAACAAGAGAATTTGGATTTTTTGGTGTCCAGTTTTAAGCTATCATGCATAACTCTTAATATGATTGTTGGATCGGGATAAACTTTTATAAGGAATCTCCTAACATATTTTATACCTTAAGCTAAAATTTCAAGTCAGTCAAAGTTCGGGAGGGTTATTTGATATAGGTACAAAACCGATTATGTTTTACAAAAAGTCACATTGAGATATTTTAAATGTAAAATGCTCAAACCAAGCAAAAAAAAAATCCTCCACTTAATAGGCTATGGCGGATGAGTTTGGAAAGAAAGAGAGGCCATAGTTTCTATTTTTCTTCATAAAAATGAGAGTGAAATATCAAAAATTGCTCGATAGGAAGGAATTTAATTGGGTTTTTGAAAGGAAAAAAAAAACCATTGAAGGGTTGTGGGGAGTGAAAATTGGTGAAAAGAAAAGGTTTAAAATGAAAAACAAAAATTGAGAGTTATAAGGAAAAAGAAGAGATATGAAGTATTGGCTTGGAAAATCCTCACAAAAACCATTATAGATCATAGGGTAAGTGATATTTGCCTTGATTTCTTTGTGATATGGATGAATTTAAAAGGATGTTGAAATTTAAATTGTGTGGATGTTAGGGTTTATGGAAGATATAGTGGTAGAATATGTTCTTGTTGTTAATATTTTTTTGGATTGTGTTGTTAAACACATTTCATGGTTTGGGTAAAGTAAAATTATGATGAGAATTGAAGAAAATCCCTATGATTTCTCATAGGGAAACACTCAACCAAAGTTTGAAAAATGGGAATATAAAAGTTGAATTGTATTCATGTGTATTAGTTACTAAATATGTAAATGAGTTGATTGATTTGGAATGTTGAGAAACATTTCAAAGAAAATACAAGGGAAATCGACTTGGATGTCTTGGCCTTTAAAAGAAAGGTTTTTAAATGTGATATTGTATTGGATTGTTGATTTAAAACTTGAATTTCAATGTGATATAATGATCTTGACCAAGAATTTAAAAAGAATTCATAGGTTTTTTATGGAGGCCATTCAGCTAAAATATGTTACAGAGAAAGGAATGGAAAATTGTATAAGAATTTTTATATAATGGTTGTTTATATGAGCAAACAAATGGATTTAAGAATAAATTTAGAAGAAAAAGGTTTAATGAAACACATGATTCTTATAGGTATAGTTTTTGTGCGGATTGTTATTTCAATTATTGTTGAAATTTGAGTTTGAACATGTTAAAACATATCAAGAATGAAGGAAGAGGAAATAAATTTCTTGGAAATTATGTGTTGATTTTCAATAAAAAAAAAATACATGATAAAAAGAAAAGGAATGATAAGAGTCGTCATATTAAGTAAGTTTATACAGACAATCAATGTTATATAGTGATCTAACATGTGTGAAAAAGGTTGAGTCAAATATGTTAAAGTGCTATGTTTGAAAATGTATATTAAGGTGAAGAAGTTAACTAAAATTGAGTATATGAATGCTATTTGACGTGTTTAAATACATGATTATGTGTTGTTGTATGGATAAATGAATATATCTTGAGAAAATGATAAATTTAGTTTTTGTTAAATGATAGGAACATTAAAAAGTATAGATATGTATTGAATCCTATAAATTTACCTTGTTGTTTATTTGTAAACATATGGTAAATAGAAGGCAAGATATGGTTCCTAGGTTGATTCGGTATATTGATAATGGTTTAAGAATCTTGTTGATACAAGAGTGATTTCTAGAGCTGGACAACGTGCTAGTGGAGCAGGACATATACACGTTGCAAGTAGGTGTTCAACACCTCAATTGAAGTTAAAAGTCAGTAAGTTTTATTATTGCAAGTACCTTGTTTTCTTTTAAAGTGTATTGATTATTGGAAATTTAAATAAAAAAAAGGAACAATATTGAAGATCTAACAATTGTATTGGCATCCATGAGGGATAACTGGATTGTTGGCAACCTAATAGGTTTGCCGAAGTTATTGGCATCTATAAGGGATAGCTGAATTGTTGAAAACCAAAAAGGTTAGCTGAATTTATTGTCAAGCATATTGGTTTGCTAGAGTTATAAGCATTTGTCAGTGACACGATTAAATAATTGATATCTTTTCTCAAGTGTAGTAGTGTCAAAGTAATAAATAACTTTGAAAGACTGGGGTCAATCCATAAAGAGATTAAGAATACAAAATCACAAATAATAATAATAAAATGTTAAAAAGATCTAAAATATATGATATTAATGAAAAGATTTAACTCATACACATATATATACTCCTCATTCAATCTATATTCTCAATCTAATTAATAAGAGAAACTTTTTTAATTCGTACACACAAGTATACTCTAGTATATTCAAGTTTTATTTTTATAGCTTTTATTATTTAAGCCTTACTTCAAGAACAATTTCTTATTTTAATCATAATCAAAGTTATAGAGTTCATTTTTTGGTATGGCTTCTTTCTAGAAAGTTTAGATACAAGGATACAATATTTGTTAAGGGAAAAAAACTTAGTTCTGCCCCTAACACCCCTAAAACTACCTTTTTTAGTGACATACACAATTTGTCAAGCAAGGCTCAGTCTGACGTTTTGTAGTTTCTAATCTATATCCCTTTTTTTTACAACTCTAAATTAAACAAGATCAATTCCATTTGGAATATAACATCCATAAATACAAATTTAAACAGAAATATATTTGAAATTATATCATTTACTAGTTCAAACTTTAGCTACAAGTCAACTGATAAAATTGTCTAGTAAATTCAAAATGACCTTTCTTTCATTTTTAATCTATATATGAAATTTTATAACTTCAAATTAAACGAAATTAATCATATTTGAAATTCAACATTCTTAACTACAACTTTCACACAGAAAATATGCATCAAATGCTATCATTTACTAATTCAAAATCCAATTACAAGTCAACTAATAAAACTATCTAGAAAAATTCTAGTTATTAGCTTGATGCATAACAAATTATTTTTATAAAAAAATTCATCATTCAAGGAAACCATTTTTATTCAATATATTCTTTAACATGAATAAACATAATTCCCAAAACAAATCAAATTAATTATATTCATTCTCTATTTAAAATGGCTCACACTATAGTTAAAAAAAAGATGCAATTTCCTTTAATTTTTTCCCCAACCTTTTTTCCATTTCATCTTTACTAATTCAATTAATACAAGAATTTTAGCAAGACTAAAGCTCCCCCACAATTCTTTCTTTGGCCAAAAATGGTTTAATAGGGATCAAAGCAACCCTTTATAAATTTATCCTTAATTCTACCTTCATTCCATCTATTTATATTATTACTAACACTAACTACTATAATTTTATTCATAAAGGATCAAAAGTGCAATCAAGTAAATTCATTGTTCTTACATTGCCAAATTCTCCATGCATAAATAAGGGTAGATTCTTTTTTTTTGGGTTTTTGTCTTAAACTCATTACCTAATCTTTTCTCATATCAATTTCATGATTAAGACCTAATATCTCCAACTAATACAGTAGTTTTTCTAACTAAAAATTTCACCTAGAGTTCATCCACACAATCCATTAATCCACAACAATGAATTAAATTTAAACATAAAACAAGGTTGCTTACCACTTAATCACAAGAAAATTGAAAATAGAATGCAAAAAATATAAACTTTTATTCTCCTTTATTTTCTTTCATTTCTACCTACCACAAGCTCTCCCAAAACCTTCAAGAAATCTAAATCCCTTCTAACCCTTTGGTAATCCCTTAACTCTCTCTTATCTAATGTTTAATTGGTCTTCAGGTGAAGTCACATAGAACACAAACACAAAACTCTCATTCTCTCTCTGGTTCTTCTTAGCCGACCATGAATGATGAAAATAGCTTTGAGGAGAAGCCTTTAGCAAATTTAAATGACCTCATTTTGTTTATTATACTCTTGCCCCAAACTTCTTATAATTACGACCTAGCTCCTACTTGATCTTTTAAGTTTTCTATTTGCCCAAATGTCTATTTTTATTCATTTTCAAGACTTTCCACTCCTAAAAGAATCTATTTTGATTTGTTCAATCTTCATCATTTTACAAAAGGCACAAGAATTCAGGGACCCAATTCAATTGAAAACAGTGATGAAATTTGAAGGTCAACTAGGAACAAAATTGAAAATATCCAAGACCGAGGATCAAGGTGAAAAAGGTGTTAAACTCAATGAATTATTTTGAAACTTGGAACGAGTGAAGTTGAATTGATTCTTAGAATCAAAATTCAATTGATTCTTAGAATCAAAATTCAATTGAGGACTTTTTTTGCTAAATTAAAAGATTAGAAGATGAAATTAAAAGGGGGTTAATGACCTAATTTAAGTCAAAAACCCAAAAATAACATTGTTCTATTTAAATGAAACAGCGCGTTCTAATGTTGTTTTGACCAAAACGATGTGTTTTGGATCAAAACAACATCTATTTGGTCAACAAAAGTAAAAAAAAAATATATATATATATATATATATAAAGTAATAGTTTTAGACAACATGTCATTTGGCATTGTTTCGTCATGCCTTACCTTTATGCTAGAAAAGTTGTCTGTGAAGCCATTTTTGGAGGTCATTTAATGCTTCATCTCTTCTCCAAATTGGATAAAAGACACAACATCTTCATCCTCTGACTTTATACCACACCCCTGTCACTTTCTTTGCTAGTTTGCAGCCCTAGCCGCTGTAATAAACAGCTAAAACCTCTGACCTGACCAACTTTGACAATATGGTTTTATAGTATCAAGTTGCTAGTTTGTGGCCAACAATTAAGATGATTCCCAAGGAAATAAATACCTATAAACCATGCCCATAAAACACCTCATGTTCTTCTTTCATCCCTTATAAATAGGGATGAATTTCATGTAGAAAAGAAAAGGGAAGATGGAGCCAAAGTAAGCTTCTACACCAGTTTTTAAAGGAAAAAAAAAACCAACAAAACCCCTTTTTCTGCCTCTATCTTCACTTTCTAAAAACATTGATCAGAACCAACCCTAGTCCAACCTCAACACCATATTTTCCAACCTTTTCCACTGCCTTTTCACCATTTCAAATTAAAACATAAACCAAACCCCTCAACCTTAGTATCTTTAATAACTCCATTATTCCTCCTCTAGTGAAACTCCTCCATCTCCTAGTTCAACAACATCATGAGCAACCTTCTAGTCCATCAAAGAATAACAGTGAGTAACGCCATCTTTCAGTATTGCACTAGCTTCAACAAGGTAGCAATTTCTTCCTCTTCCAGCAATCACTGCAGATCACCATGCCACTATTGAGGCACCACCAACCGATGTTCAAAACTCCCTTCTTATCCAAGTAACACTTCCCTCTTCCCTTGATTATTCATGAATGAAGAAGCATGAGGATAACATGAATCTTTAATTCATGTTACTAGCATTTTTGCCAGAAAATGAAAGCCATTAGGTTAGACCACTAGTAAAGTAACTAGGCCCAACCCAGGCCCTTTTTTTTTGGCTGAGCTTGGATGTTTTATTAAAAAAAAAAAAAGAAGTTTGTTAGGTTGGCTTTAAACCTAACAAGAACCAAGTTGGGCTGAGCCTCGAGCCAATCAGTGTGCTTGTTCTTGAGCCTTAGGCCAATAGGCCCAGCCTATGTGGTTGGGAAAAGCCCATCCCAAAAGCCAAGGGCGTATTTGGCTCGCATCAATTTTGCTAAGGAATAAGGCCTTGTTTTTATCTTTAAGGCATGTTTTCCAAACATGATAGCATTTTTAATGCATTTGATTTCAGGCTAAGGGTGTGTTTGATAATTACGGTCTAAGCCTTTTCTTTTAATTTTAATTTGTCATTATTTTAGGGTCTAACCAAACAAGCTTTTAAAAATTTCAAAAAATTCTAAAAAAAATCATGGACCGTTTTGAAATTTTTATGGGTCCATTAAGTGTTTTTCCAATAATTTTTGCCTAATATCATGCAATAGACTTACACTATAATATGCGAATCCAATATTAAAAATACCTTATTTTCTCCAAAAATTCAAAAAAAAAACATTAAAAAATAAAAAAAAACCCTTTATTTTAGAAAATATAATATGTTCTTCTTCAAGAATTTCATATAATACTAGGTTGTAGACTTACACTGCAAAATGTGAATCCGGTGTTAAAAATACCTAATTTTTGTTTAATTTTTTTTAAAAAAAATACCTAATTTAAAAAACACAAATAATATGTTTTGTTTTGTGCATACAGCCAAATCCTACAAGTTTTTCATGCATATCTTATAAAAAATACAAAATCATATTTTTATCATATTTTAAATACAAAATGGATATCATAACCAATTTGTGATTATCTATTAGGGTTTGGCCAACATGTCAAAAACCCCATAACAGTTATTTTATTTAGTATTCGAAGTGTTAGAATTTAGTTATAGACTTTAATATTTAGGGGTATAAAATTACACTATAAAGTATGCTTTTAGGTATTAATGATACAAAATAGATAATAAATGTGATGCTAAAAATTGGGTCATGGAACGATTAGGATTTAACCTAATAAGATAGAGATTTTCTCACGAAGAGAGATCTGCCTTAAATTTTAGATGAGATCAACAAATAAAAACATGACTTAGAATAACAATTAATCAACAATGTAGCTTACCTTGGTCTATCTAAGGTTCGAGAAATGATCCTACTCGATAAGGAGGTCCCTATTTTATCAAACTAAAATCTAACCATTATAAGGTCAAGAAATTAATTGTGTTTTTTTAAATTTTAGTCAAATCCTATTGGATAATCATAAATTGGTTATGATATAGGATTTGTATTTTCAAAGTATGATAAAAATGCAATTTTTTTTAGAAAATATACGTGAAAACAAAAATTAGAATATGGCTGTAATGTAATTAAAACATTTGGTTAATTAATTTTTTTAATCTTTTTATCTTCTTTTCTTTTTTATACTATTTATTTAACATAAAATAAAATGCAAACACACACACTCACCCACCTCATTCTTTCCACTAATTACTCACACACTCTACAATCTTCACAAACCATAAAAATTCAAAATTTAACAGTAAATGAAACACACATATTAAACATCTAAAATTTACAAAATAGACCTCCTAAAGATTAAAAAATATTTGGAGAAGTTGCTAAAAACTCAAGAATAGTGTTGGAAAATTTCCGGAAGTGGTGGAACAATGACGACGTGTGGGTTCACACGCTGTTACCCATTGAGGGCTAAAACCTAATGGATCTAAGCATTGTTTCTTCCTTTTTCTTCTTGTGCTGACAATAATCTCATTGTCATTTGCAAAACTAAAAAATCAAACAATACAGTTGACTTTATTTTCCTCTTCCATTCGATTTGTTTTATGCTATTTTAGGGAGGCAGTGTTTCTTCATATGTCGCTGCGAGGAGGAGCTAGTGCTATGGTGTGTTGCTGGCTATGGCTCGATTTTAGTTAGTGTTGAAGAGTTGGTTGTCGTGGGTCTTTGGTTGGTGGGAGTATATGGAGGAGGGTGGTTGTATAAAACCATATGTATTTTATTTTTTATTTTTTATTTTTTATTTTTTATATTTTGATATTTTTAAAAAAGAGAGTATCAATTCTGACCTGATGAGAAAAATAAACAATAATTTTGAAATTGATGCATTAATAGTTAAACGTTCAGAAAATAAATTAATTTTTTTTTAATTTCAAAACAGAAAAATATCTATATCTCATAATCTATTTCTCTTATATAATATCTCTATGAAAAACTCTAAACTAATTTTAATTTTAATATTGAAGGGTTTCTTTTATAGATAATATATACCCACAATCCAATTTTTGCTGTCCACGAAGAAAACCTAATTAAATCCGATGGAGTTATTTCGATTTTATCTAAATTGAATGTGGCTCCCAGGCAATACCAACAATTTTCTAAAAGATTCAACTACTGATGCGGACAATATATGATGGAAAAAAACACACAGAATAATCTTCTTGACGAACAAAGCAGAGAATTTTCGTAAAAAAGAATGTGAACAGTAAAAAGAGCGGCTTGCCCTTGCCAGCTTTCACTTTGCAAAATGTATTGTAACCCATTAGAAGAGAAGAGACACAAACAAGACAGCTTTTTACGAGGGCCCACGCGTTTGGCCAGTAGACATCCAGCTAAAGTAACCTAACCTACACTTCACTCCCTATTATTGTCGATTCCTCACGTGGCTACCTATAATTGGTTCGTTAAACTGGCAAACGTCCTCATTTCAATAATCACAGCTGTATGAATTTCTCTCCCAAGCCAAAGGCACACTCTCCCCTTTCCCAACACAGAATCAAATGATAGGTATAATAGAACCCGTCACCGCAGTAGCCTAATGACCTGTCACTCTCCCACTAATAATAATAATAATACTATCATATCACATGCATTGATTCACCAAACGTGGGACCCATCCAGCCAGACTGTATCAAGCGCCCATTACGGTGACTGTTTGTTCGATAGAATAATCCCAATTTTGTGGGCCCCGAAAATATAATGTTTAACAAACTACACCTTTATCATCTAATTAACACTCACTTTTTGATTTTGTACCTCATCTACGAAATATTACAAGTACACCCTTTAATTGCACTTTTTGCCTCATCTGCTGTTAAAGATCATGACTTGACAATTATTTTTCTCCACAAAATGTCACATTCACATATGTTTTGCCCCAGAGATAAATAAAAACTTCAAATAAAATACATAAATTTATGATGATCCTATAAAGCTAAACTATAAATGAAATTAGAATAACTCATACAAACTCTAGTACTAATTTGATTTATCATAAACACTATAGATAATATAAATCTTTTCAACATTTTAAATAACTTGTAAAATTCGGAATTTTATTGTTTTTCTTATTTATACTTATTCTTCTCTCACCCATCTCATCTCATTCATAATACAATAATAAAACTAAAATATGTTTCTTTAGATAGTATTTGTTATTCGAACAATATTAACTGGACATGACTGGATTAGATAAGTAATTGTCTTGTCTTGTATTGGTGTGTTTTGGACAAGATAACTTATCATATTTTATTTTTGATAGATACTGGATGGAACTCAGCCGATTCAGGACCTGGACCAATCCGAGTTTAAAAACAATAGAGGAAGAATTGATCCAACTTGACCCATTAAAAAATCAGGTAAAAAATCCATTGACTTTTTTTTGAATTATTTTTTATCAAAACGACGTTGTTTTGAAAAAAAATTTCTTGTTAAAACAATGTTGCTTTGGATTTTTTTTTTTAATTTGGATCAACTTGAGTTGATCCTTTTGAATGGTGACTCGGGTCTTACCCCAGGTCAATCCTTGAGTCAAGTTTTAAAACTATGATAATAATTATTTTTATCCTTATATTGACTTGGTTCAACCCAGGATGACCCTCCTAAACTATGACATAGACCTTTCCCTAGATCGACCTTCAAATTGGGTTTTAAAATTATGATAATAACCACTTTTATCCTTATATTGACCCAGATCAATCCAAGTTGACCCTTTCATTCCGTGACTCGAGCCTTGCCTTGAGTCGATCTCCAAGTTGGGTTTTAAAACTATGATAATAACTATTTTTATTCTTATGTTGCCTCGAGTCAACTCGGCTTAACAATCCTGACCCATGCCTAGGTCGACCCTCTAATTAGTTTTTAAAACTACAATAATAATATTTTTTTATCCTTACATTGACTTGAATCAATGATCAACCCGACCTGTGACCCTAGCCCAGCCTTAAGTCTACTTTCGAGTCAAGTTTTAAAACTACGATGATAACTATTTTTATCTTTACATTAACTTGAGTCAATGATCAACCCGATCTGTGACCCGAGTCTTGCCCTAGATCGGCTTCCTAGTCATATTTAAAAATTATGATAATAACCAGTTTTATTCGTATATTGACTCAGATTAACTTGGGTTAACCCTTGTATAGAGAATTAGACAAGCTTGTCTTACCCTTTTTAGTGGGACAAAAAAATTCTCTACTAGAATAGGTTTGGATAAAATTAAAAAATAATTTTTTGTTGTCCAAAAGTGCACCAAACAACTTGATAAAAAATTGTCATGCCCATCTTTATCTAGCATATCAAACAAGTTAATATTTGAAGAGTTATTATGTGTTTTATATTAATTACATATGCTAGAAATCCTATTTGATCTTGTTGGGTTTATAATAACTCTTTTCTTTTAGTAAGATAGTTTATAATGATATTGAAATTGAGATTTTTTTACTTAAAGTATTGCCTCTTATCCCTTGGGTAAATAACTAAATATGTTCTTGTATAATTGAACAAGTCTTTGCTTTGTTATTATGTTTTTTAATTATGTCTATCATATCCTTGTATAATATCCAATTCCCAAATATATTCTTCTATCAAATATTTCTATCTAAATCAAAATAAATATATTTTTCATTTTAAAAATATCCCTCAGTTATATAATATCATAAAAAAACTTTTCATTAAATTTCTCAATTTTTTAATAAATAAAAAGATTTAGAATACTCAATCATTCAAAATTTTAAAAAAATAAACTTATATTATTGTACAACACAAGGGCATTCTCAACATAAAAAAAATATAATTATATCAAATTGAATGAAAATTTTGATAAAAGTGCATTTTGAAAAATTGAATATTATATAAGGACATAATAAATACAATTAGAAACTTAGTGACATATTAAAGTCACACTTGTTCAAATATACAAGAATAAATATAGTTATTTACCCTTTATCTCTTAGTGAAATAGGTTACCATCCAACTGGATGTAAAATCTTCACATAAGAAAAAAGCAAAAATACTTTGAAAAGAAAAACATTACGTTATATTATTTACTTAAACACAAACATTAAATACAAACATAATGAACAAAATTTTCTAATAAAAATAAATTTAAAATCTACAAGTGACTATGAAAATCCCCATATAAGTAAACATTTCACTAAAAGTTATTACCGACATGCCATAATTTTAATAACAAATATAAGTTATAGTATAAAGGGTTCATCTACCTCAATTTAAATCAAGTTGCAAAGTTGAAATCAAACACGATGAAATTGAAATAAAGCCAATGCTTGGAAACTGTTAAACATGGAACTTCAAATCTTTCATAGCTTAGATCAGGTTGTTACCATTTCTTTCTTTGGTACAAATTCTTTACTTGATTCTTACTTCAATTCTCTTGATACTATCATCAATGGATCATGCATATACTCAATTTAACATACATGTTATATATTTTACTATCATGACAATTCAAAAGTGTATTTTTCATACTTGAAGTTGTGCCTCGTACTTTTGACCATCTTAATATAATCTTCTTAAATCTTCTCTTGAGGGTTCACTATTCATGATATTTATTTATGAAATCATCCGCTTTTATCACATCAAGACAAAAGTAAATTCATCCCCTAAGTATGTATCACACGGTTCCCTAAAGAATAGGTACCATCTTGTTTCTAATCCTATAATTCCCAATAATTTTTAATCAATAACCCAAATAGTTGACGATACACAATAACTATAAAATGTTTATCACATTACATATATATCTCACTTTTAATATTTCTTAGACCAATGTCTCAATTGTCAATATAATACCCTAAAAACCAACTCAACTGTTCCTTAAAATATTATACCTTTATAACTCTTTTAATGTATTCTTGACTCAACCAATATTGGTTCAATCTTATGTGGACTGCCAAAACTCTTTTCAAACTTACTCCATATATAAATACAATTTATTTGCCCAATTAGCTTCTAACACTCTAAAGTTGTGTTTACTAACATGCTCTATATTCTCATTATCCAACTATTAAATGGGTTCTTCTAACCTACGGGGGTCTTTCACACAATTAAATTTCCTTCCTCCATGCTTCATGCCCATTAACATAAATCTCAATGATATATTTATACCTTTTTTATATATAAATCAACATCTTATCTTATGCAATTATTCTCCTTATAATACTAGCAAATCAGATAGTTAATCAAATGTCCTGGCAATCAAATGCATTGACATCATTAGCTCCTCTCAGAGCAGCTAGTTAAATCAAATGTTCTAGTCATCAATTTCATTGATTCCACTAGGTCCACTTAGGGCAGCTAGTCAATCAAACATCCCAGTCATCAATCTTGTTAATGCCATTAGCTCTTTTCAAACAACTTGTCAATTAAATATCATGGTCATCAGTCTCACTAATGCCAATAGCTCCACTCAAGGCAGCTAATCAATTAAACATCTCCGTCATTAGTCTCATTGATGCCACTAGCTCCACTTAGGGTAGCTAGTTAATCAAATTTCGTGATCACCAGTCTCATTGATGTTACTAGCTCCACCCAGGACATCTAATCAATCAAACATCTCGGTCATCAGTCTCACTAATACCACTAGCTCTATTTAGAGCAACTAGCCAATTAAATATACTAGTCATTAGTCTCACTAATGCCACTAGCTCCACTCAGGGCAGCTAGCCAATCAAACATCTTGGTCACTAGTCTCACTGATGCCACTAACTCCACTAAAGGTAACTAGTCAAATTAAGCTTTTCATGGATTTTACATTTTGACAATTACATATCCATTATATACATATATCAAGTTCATTTTGTTAATCAAAATCAACACTTTATACATAAATGCATAAACTTGTTTCCATATAGCATCTATCAGATTTCACTCTAAATAACCTATTAATAACCTGACAGTCAATCGTATTGACATAAATAGCTCCACTCAGGATAACTAGTTAATCAACCTTTTTTTTTAATATTTACATTCATATAAATACATGCACATTTAAAGAATTTTCAATTCTAAAAGCTTAAGAAATTCTATAAGCAGAAAAGAGTGTAGTGCACCTACCTTGAACTTATGTGCATATTGTTGTTTCTTGTTGTTTTCCTATTCCCGTAGCCTTTCTTGTACCACCAAGGATACAATTATCATCAATAATGCAACTAGCACCACTATTTCAATTCACTTCTCATCCAAGTATTATTTCAAACCATTAACAAGGAAAATCCTTAAAATTCCATACACATACATATTTTTGTTGTTGTTCATACTTACTCTTATCAATTCAAATGTTAGAACCCTCAATTAACATCAATTATAAGCAAATATTAGAAATTGATTATTCCTAACTAGTTTAGTCCACCCAACCCCAAACACTGTTCAATGTTTTAATCATAACTAAAGTTGTAGAAATCAGTTTTGAGCATGGTTATTCTCTATCAAAAGATAAAACATAAAGACATGACTTTTATGAAGGAAGCAACACCTATATTTTCCATCTACACATATAAAATCACTCATTATAACAACATAAGAAATTTATCCAATACTATGGCGGTCTAGACCTTTCCTCGGTCTTTAGCTCATATCAAGAATTATATAACTCCCAATTAATCAAGAATAGTTTCATTTGAAATTTAACATATGTATCTACAACTTTTATAAAGAAACTAATTCCACATTCTATCTTTTTAAAACCCAAAATCAACAATCACTTTAGCATTTGAAATCTCTCCAAAGTTATGTTAATTTAGACCTTTACTCAGTTTTTAGCTGATATTTTAAGTTATATAATTTAGTTTTAATCAAGACTAATTTCATTTAAAAGCTAACATTAATATTTGTAACTCTTATAAAGAAACCAACTCCAAATTAAATCATTTTGAAGGTCTAAATTTAACTAGAAGTTGAATAGTCAAAACATTTATAATCAAACTATCTTCAACACAACTCATGAATTTTTCCTAAACTTTCTTCCATGAATAAACTTAACTCAACACAACTAAGTTATATTTTAATGACAATTAGATATATAGTTTAAGTCAATCTATCCTCATTTTTAAATTACCTATTTAGTCGAACCATACTAATAAGAGAATCAAAGTTTTCTTTTCCATTTTTCATGAAATTTTCACCTAATCCATTCTTAAAACACATGTTTTTAGCATTCAAGTATTTATTCCAAAGTCATTT
>Ga0325401_1001517_pt1 | contig 19670 bp, 17 predicted proteins | sample PopdelMetagenome_FD_205666 | JGI IMG/M metagenome (GOLD analysis project Ga0325401, IMG submission 205666) | Populus deltoides microbial communities from Bellville, Georgia, United States - Xylem-PdKOR-R2 | ecosystem: Host-associated > Plants > Phyllosphere > Stem > Wood/Secondary xylem | place... | reverse complement strand
CACTAGTGCTTGGCGCCCCGTTGGCGATGCCTTTGTTTGGGCATACTATCTACTTTATAAAAAGATTAACCCTAGCTTCACGAAACCGTACGGCAAATCAACATAGTTAAAATTCTATCGTTGAGCTTGTTTTAGGCCTCGGCAGACAGAGAACTTGGCCGCATTAGATAGAAGAAGTAAGCTAGCTTACCTCCCGTACTTCACTGCCCGACCCGTATTCGGCCGGCCTAACCACGGAGCCGAGACGCGCGTCCCACCTACGTTGCATGACACAAGAACAAATACGCCTAGCGGAAACTAAGACCAAGGAAATTAACTGGCAGCGCTTTGGCCCCTACCTTACTGAACGGCAATGGGGTACCGTACGCGAAGACTACAGCCCCAACGGCGACGCCTGGAACTACGTGACCCACGAAGCGGCCCGCAGCTACGCCTACCGCTGGGGCGAAGAAGGCATCGGCGGCATCAGCGACCACCGGCAGCTGCTGTGCTTCTCGGTGGGCCTCTGGAACGGACAAGACCGCATCCTGAAAGAACGCCTGTTTGGCCTAACCAACAACCAAGGCAACCACGGCGAAGACGTGAAGGAGGTATATTACTACCTCGATAGCACGCCCACGCACTCCTACATGAAGATGCTGTACAAGTATCCGCAGCTGGAGTTTCCGTACGTGGAAGTGCGCGACGAGAACCTGCGCCGCACGCGCCAGCAGCCTGAGTTCGAGTTGATTGATACGGGGATCTTCAATGAGGGGCGTTACTTTGATGTGTTCATTGAGTATGCCAAAGCTGGTCCCGAAGACATTCTGATTAAGATAACGGCGCACAACCGTGGCCCGGAGGAAGCGAGCGTGCACGTGTTGCCGCAGCTTTGGTTTCGCAACACCTGGTCGTGGGGCTACGACGACTATAAGCCACAGCTCAGCAAGATTGCGCCCGGCGTGGTGCAGATCGACGAGCGGGAGCTAGGTCGCTACAAGCTCTACTGCGACCAAGCGCCCGACTTGCTGTTTTGCGACAACAACACCAACGGCCACCGACTCTACGGCCTCGACCCAGATGGTCACTACTTCAAAGATGGCATCAACGATTACCTCATCGATGGTGATACGGACGCCATTAACCCGGAGCAGAAGGGCACGAAAATGGCCGCCCACTACCCACTGACCCTAGGTCCGGATGAAGCCTACACCGTGCAGCTGCGCCTGAGCAAAGCGCGCAACGATCAGCCATTCGCCGATTTTGACGCCATTTTTGAGCACCGGCAGCACGAAGCCAACGAGTTCTACGATTGCATTCAGCAAGACCTTCACGACCCCGACGCCCGCAACGTTCAGCGGCAGGCCTTCGCGGGCATGATGTGGAGCAAGCAGTTTTACTACTACGACGTAACGCAGTGGCTCGACGGCGACCCGGCCGTGCTGACGCCCCCCGTCGAGCGCCTGAAAGGACGTAACAGCACTTGGCGCCACCTCTACAATTCCGACATCATCTCGATGCCAGATAAGTGGGAGTACCCGTGGTATGCGGCCTGGGACCTAGCTTTTCACTGCATCTCGCTGGCTATGGTCGACTCGCAGTTTGCCAAAAGCCAACTGCGCCTGCTCACCCGCGACTGGTACATGCACCCCAACGGGCAGTTGCCTGCCTACGAGTGGGCCCTCGGCGACGTGAACCCACCGGTGCACGCCTGGGCCACCTGGCGCGTGTACCAGATGGACCAGAAGCAGAACGGCGGCCAAGGCGACACAGCCTTCCTGGAATCCGTTTTCCACCGCCTTACCCTCAACTTTACCTGGTGGGTGAACCGCAAAGACCGCCACGACCACAACATCTTCGAGGGCGGCTTCTTGGGGTTGGATAACATCGGAGTGTTCGACCGCTCAGCCCCGCTGCCCACGGGCGGCTACATCGAGCAGGCCGACGGCACCTCCTGGATGGCCATGTACGCCCTGAACCTAATGCGCATGGCCTTGGAGCTAGCCAAAACCAGCCCCGTGTACCAGGATATTGCCAGCAAGTTTTTCGAGCACTTTCTCTACATCGCCGAGGCCATGACCAAGGTCGGCGACGAGGCCTTCAACCTCTGGGATGAGGAAGATGAGTTCTTCTACGACGTGCTGCATACACCTGACGATCAGCGGGTAAAGCTGAAGGTTCGCTCCATTGTGGGCCTGATTCCGCTGTTTGCGGTGGAAGTGCTCGATGAGGAATTGTTGGAAAGCATGCCTGACTTTACGCGCCGCTTGAAGTGGTTTCTTGAAAACCGTCCCCACCTTGCCGAGCTAGTTTCGAGGTGGCAGGAGCCGGGCAAGGGCGAGCGGCACCTGCTATCCCTCTTGCGCACCCACCGCATGAAAAAGCTGCTGGAACGCATGCTCGACGAAAGCGAGTTCTTAGCTGATTACGGTGTTCGGGCGTTATCGCGCTACCACCTCGGCAACCCCTACGTGTACCGCACCCTGGAAGCCGACTTCACGGTGAAGTACGTGCCGGGTGAGTCAGAATCGAGTCTGTTTGGGGGCAACAGCAACTGGCGCGGCCCGATCTGGTTTCCCATCAACTACTTGCTGATCGAGTCGTTGCAGCGCTTTTACTTCTACTACGACGACTCCTTTTTGGTGGAATATCCCACGGGTTCCGGCGAAATGCACTCACTCAAAGAAATTGCCAATGCTCTGTCGCAGCGCCTCACGCGGCTGTTTCTACGCAACGAAGAAGGCCAGCGTCCCGCCATGGGCAACAACCCGTTGCTACAAGAAGACCCCCACTTTCGCGACTACCTCTGGTTTCACGAGTACTTTCACGGCGAAACGGGAAGTGGCCTAGGAGCGGCTCATCAAACCGGCTGGACGGGGCTCATTGCTAAGCTACTACAGCCGAATGGGCAAGACTGACAGTGAGATGGTGAAATAGTGATTTAGCGAGTTAGTGAGTTAGCGAGTCAATGAGTAAAGCTAGCCCCAGCGGGACGGCACCTAGCTAGGTGTCACCCTGCTGGGGCTTCATTTTATCAACGATGCTATAGCACTATCGAAATACCGCCCCGCTGGGGCTGCCTTAGCTGAATTGTGTTGAAGTAGCTTAGAAAGTAGCTTGATTGTCTTTTGGCGCAAATTCTCACCGAGGCATGCAGCTTTTAGAAAGCTAGGTTGTTCTTGTGCTTTACTTTTGTGCAGCCGTACCGCTCCCAAGGAAGCCGCTTCACAAATTCACAACTCACAACCTCACCATTTCACTACTCACCTCTCCACACCTTCATGCTCAAAAAGTATTACGCGCTGTTTCTGTTGGCGCTGTTGCCCTTTAGCCTGCGGGCTTGGGGCGTAATGGGCCACCGCGCAGTGGCCAAGATTGCCCAAGATCATCTTAAGAAGAAAACCAAGCGCCGGATGGCGCAGTTGCTCGGCACCGAAACCATCCCGCTCGTGAGCACCTGGGCCGACGAGGCTCGCTACTCGCCTGAGTACAAGGAAACGGCGCCCTGGCACTTCGCCAACTTACCCGACGGCCTAGGGTACGAACAGTTTTCCACCCAACTTAAAGCCCTGACGGTGCCCAACGCCTACCAGGCCTTGCAGCAAAATATTCAAATCCTGAAAGACCCCGCGAAGTCAAAGGATGAGAAGGTAATAGCCCTCAAATTTGTCATTCACATCGTGGGAGACGTGCATCAGCCCATGCACGTAAGTCGGGCCGAAGACCAGGGTGGCAACAAGATCCAGGCGAAGTACCAAGGCAAAGACACCAATCTGCACAGCCTTTGGGATAGTGGTTTGGTGGAATACCAGGGCCTGACCTACAACGAAATGGCCCAAGCCTACGACCACGCCAGCAGTACCCAGGTGCGGCAGTGGCAAGCCGCCGACCCGGTGCAGTGGATGTTTGAGTCGTACCAAATCAGCCAGCAGCTCTACGCCGAGGCCGCCAAAGGCACCAACTTCGATTATCACTACACCCCCGAGCACTTGCCCACCGTACAGCTGCGCATCACGCAAGCCGGCATTCGGTTGGCGAGCGTGCTCAATAGCATTTTTAGCTAACAACTAGCTAGTTCCCTCCTTGCAAAAAGCCGCTGCTCTGCATAGAGTAGCGGCTTTTTGCGATTACTTCTTCCGGTTGCGCACAACAATGACGGATTTGCCAGCGGTGTCGCGGCTGGAAAGGTGGCGCTGCTGCTGCTGGAGTTGCTCTGGCGTTTCGCTATGGATAGTGTGTTCCCGAATGGCCCAAAACAGCGCTAGCACTGCTACCACGACCATCAGCACATACACAACCCGGTTCTGCCGCGGAATAATTTCGCTCTGTTTCATAATAGAAAGCTGTACTACTCGTCGTAACGGTAAGAAGGCATTGAGGTTGTAACGGTCGGGATTAGGTAAGCGCTGAACAAACTGCCTAAAGTCGGGCTTGTTCGCGGCCACTTCCGCGCTAAATCGTGCGGTAACCCAAAACAGAGAAGAAGAGTAGGGGTTTACAGCTGACAAGTCCGCAAAAGCTAGGTTGCATGCTACTTGGCTTTTGCTAGGCTTGGTAACAAAAAGATAATAACGAACCCATCAAGTACTCCATCGCACTTTATGAGCTACCCCAATGCTGTGACGTTGCAAGTCGGCGACGGCACCGAAATGCAAGCCTACACGGCGCGCCCCATCACCAACGGCCCTTTTCCCGGCATCATCTTGCTGCAGGAAGCCTTCGGCGTAAACCACCACATTCGTAGTATCGCCGACCGGCTGGCCGAAGAAGGCTACGTGGTGGTAGCGCCCGAGTTGTTTCACCGGTCGGCCGAGCCGGGCACCGAAATTCCGTACGACGACTTTCCGAGCGCCTTGCCGCACTTTCAAGCTATCAGCCCGGAAGGGTTAACGGCCGATTTGCAGGCAGCACACGCCTGGTTGCAAGAGCAGCCCAACGTAACCATCGATAAAATTGGCAGTGTCGGGTTTTGCCTCGGCGGACGCGTGTCGTTCCTCGCCAACGCTGTACTGCCACTTGCGGCGGCCGTTTCGTACTACGGCGGAGGCACGCATCAACTGAAAGATCGGGCCAAGGACTTGCACGCCCCGCACCTGTTCTTCTGGGGCGGGCAAGACAAACACATTCCCGCTGAGCAAGTGGCCGAGGTGGTGCAGGCGCTCGACGCGGCCGGCAAGCCCTACATCAACACCGTCATTTCCTACGCCGACCACGGCTTCCACTGCGACGAGCGCCCCAGCTACAACCGCGAAGCCGCTCAAGAAGCCTGGGCCTTGACGATGAGCTTCTTCAACGAAAAGCTTCGCTCCCCGCAGTTTTAAAGTGCAGCTCAAGAGCGACCTAGCTTTCGGTAGCTAAACGCAACGGCCGACGAGATTCTCGTCGGCCGTTGCGTTTGAAGGGGCTTGTAATTGTGGTCTTACTTCGTCGTTTGCGCGAGTAGCGTGGCTACGTCTTGCTTGCCAGCTTCCTTAGCCAGGGCCATTGCATCCTTCCCGTCGTCGTCTTTGGCTTTGGCGTCGGCGCCGCTGGCGAGCAGCAACTCCACCACGGCTTTATGGCCTTTGCCGGCCGCGGCCATCAAAGCAGTGGCTTTGAACGCATCGGCTTGGTTTACTTGGGCCTTGTGTTTGAGCAGGAGTTTCACCATATCCACATTGCCGCTGCCCGCAGCCGTGATGAGGTAAGTAGTCGGCACTCCCGGTACAATTTCGATGGATGTATTGGGGTTAGCGCCTGCAACCAATAAGGGCTCAGCTGCCGCGGTATTATTTTTCATGACAGCCGCAAAAAGCTCCTTATTCTGAGATTGAGCCTTGGTAACTAATGTAAAGCACAAAAGCGTAGCAACGAGCAGTATACCTTTTTTCATTTTCACTGTATAGAAATAACCCAAATTTTCGGCAAAAGTAGAAACAAAAATAACAAAATCTAATCCAAGCTATATTTAAGCGGCCTTGCCTGTGAAAAGGGGAGACCGAAGCTGAAAAGCTCGTTTCTATTTGCAATAAGCGTGCTGTGTTAGTCTTTCTCTAACGTTGTTAGGCCGATAAAATCGTTTTGCCTATCTTTTTCTAGGCTAGTGCTTTGGTAATGAGAGCCTGCGCGACGGGCGGTAAGTCCAATTCTAAAGCTAGCTGATGCCCGCGGGGTGTCATCTTACGCCACGTCTTTTGTACAATATCAATTACTTTCTCTTCGGGATACTGGTGGGCAAAATCGAGAAAGTAATATTCCAGAAAAACCAGGCAGATAACATCTTCCAACAGCTGCATATCCGGGTCGGTCTTCAACTGCTGCTTCTGGAGCAATTGCTGCACGCGGCCGATAAGCTCGGGTTCGTAGCCCACGGCTTCCAGGATCTGCCCCGCTAGCTCGGCGTGCAGGCGCTTAAGGCTGTTGCGCCACTTGTGGTAGCCCGACGTATCCATCGGAAAGGCGTTGCGCGGAATGCTCCAGCGCTGGATGTGCTGGCAGCGGGCGGCGAGTTGCAAAGCTTCTGAGGCCTCAGGTGCTACCCGGCCGAGGCAGGCGCTCATCCGCTGGGCGTACAACAGCTCTTTTGGGTAAGGCTTGCCGTCGGCAATTTCTACGTTAGGATCTTCGCTGTTGGCTTCATCGAAACGGCGAATAGCTTCCTCAAACCGGGCTAGGTCAGCAATCATAGGGCACCACTGTTTGGGGCAATTTAAACAAGTAGCGCGGACTTTGTAGTCCGCGCTAGCCAATAGAAGCTGGTCTTGCCTTTTAATGAGTGTATAGCAGTGCGATGCTAGGTAGGTCGTGATAGTGCCGCTTACGAAGGTTGCGCAGCGGTTGGGGCGGTAGCCTGTTCTACTCGCCTGCCTTGGGCCCGGGCGATAATACTGGCAATTAGAATCTGGATGGCGTGGTAGAGCATAAGCGGCAACAGCAAGGCGCCCGTAGCCGCCGTGCTTGGGAAAAGTAGGTTAGCCATCACCGTACCATGCACCAACGACTTTTTGGAGCCGCAAAACACAGCCGTGATGCGGTCTTCGTGGCTAAAACCGAGCAGGTTGCTGATGAGCGTGACAAGACCATAAACTAGGAAAAACAGGCCAGCCATACCTAGGCTCAATGCTATAATGCCCAACGCACTGTAGCCTTGAAACACATTACGGGCAAACGACTCACAGAACGCTGTGTAGACGATGAGTAGAATGACAAACTGATCGGAGAGGCGCAGGGCATTGCTGTGGCGGGCGGCAAAAGCTCCTAAGCGAGAATTGAGCAACACCCCTGCTACCACCGGCAGCACCACCTGCAAAAGTAAATCGGTGACCAAGCCACCTAGGTGGGCGCTTTCGGTGCTGGTATTGAGCACAAGGCTAGTAAGCAGTGGAGTGGCCACAATGCCGATCAGGCTGGAAATGCTAGCGTTGAAAATGGCCGCCGGAATGTTGCCGCCCGCAATCGACACCATCACGACGGACGTGGAAACCGTGGACGGCAGCGTGGTCAGGAAGAAGATGCTACTCCAAAGGGTGGCATTCTCCTCGTGGGCAAACAGCGGCCGCGCCAGTAGCGCCAACAGCGGAAACAAGCCAAACGTGGTGAACTGCACCAGCACGTGCAAGCGCCAGTTGCGCATGCCAGCCCGCAGCTTATCCATGCTGAGTCGCAGGCCGTAGAAAAAGAAAATCAGCCCCACGCCGAAGGTCGTGATGCGGTGCCAGGGGATGGGGCTGTCGTCGCTGCCGATGCCAGGAGCTAGGTAAGCCAACCCGACGGTGCCGGCTAGTGCCAGCAGAAACGGGTCGAGGCCGATACGCGCTAGCAGTCCGGCCGTACGGTTAGGCGGGGGAGTGGTAGGTGCAGAAGCGGGAGCAGGGGAGTTACTAGTTGGCATGCGCTATCCTACGGCAACCAGTGCCGAGCGGTTGAAAAGCCGCCGCGCCGCCCTAGGTTGTACAACCTTAGAGCGGCGCGGCGGCAGGTAACAAAATAAGCTAGCCTATTCTGACTTGTTCAGGGCTTTGAGCTTCATGATCAGGTCGCGGAATGCGCCGTGAAAATCAGCAAAAAGGGGATTGTCGCGGTAGGCGAGTTGGGCGTTGCTCAGCAGCTTCACCCCGAGGGCTAGGGAGGCGGCGTTTTGAGCGTCGAGGCCGGAGTTTTGCTGCACCTTTTCCAAGATATCGAACAGGTTATCGTGGTTCGTAAACGTGTACGTAAAGGGTTCGTGCGGCGTATTTTCGGCGTTGGCGTCAGCTAGGTGTTCTAGGGTGAGCCGGTATTCGTGGTGTCGTTTAGCCATTATTAAAGGGGAAAACAAAGAATTTAAAGCGTAGAGGTGAGACTCGAACAAATCCAAAGTCCAGTGGACCACTCCCACTTCTTGTCGGACTTACGTTCTCACTTCTACACTTTAAAAGTGATGCTACGATATAGCAACTGCCAGTGGCTGGGCTTGTTTCTTCTTGCTTTTTTTGGTGCGGTTCAGCCACAAAATGGTGCCCGTAATGGGGAAAGTGGCACCCAAAAGCACAATGACGAACGCAAGGATTTTGGACGGCAAACCGAAGATGGCACCGGTGTGCACGGGCTTAAATAAACCTCGAATTTTCTGACCCGCTGGGCGCTGGGCGTAGGTTTGCTGGCGCAGAATCTTGCCCGAGTATTGGTCGAGGTATACCTCGTCCGTCGCGTTTTCGGTGACGGCGCCGGGGCGCAGCATGGCTACGCGGATGCTACCGGTGGGCTCTTTCGGGAGCTGCACAGCGTAGCTTTCCGCATCAGGGGCTTGCTGGCGGGCAAAAGCTAGCACGGCATCGGCGGCCATCGTTTTGGCACCCGTCTCCGAAGCTGTTGAAGTAGGTGGCTCGGGACGTTGCTGGGGCGAGTGGGTGAGGGTATTCAGCGTTTTGGTAACCCACTCAAACGACATGCCCACGCCGGTAATGGCCATGATGAACAAAAACAGCGAGGTGTAAAACCCGAGCACAATGTGGAAGTCGTGGTTGAGGCGCTTCCAGCTGCTGCCCCATTTGATCGTCAGGCGCTGGCTGAACATGCGGCGCGCCGTGGGCCACCACAAGATCAGACCCGTGCCTAGGATGAAGAGGAAGATAATGGAGTTGATGCCCATCACCGTTTTGCCCACGCGGCCCGCTACTAGGCCCCGGTGAATTTCTTCGATGAAGTGAAAGAAAGACTCCCGCGGGTTCATCTCGCCCAGTATGGCTCCAGTGTACGGATTCACGAAAAGGCGGGGACCATTGTCGCCCTTGCCGCCTTTGCCACCAGGACCACCTTTTTGACCTGGCTGCTTGCCTTCGCCACGCTGCTCCCCTGGTTGGCCACGCATTCCTTCCCCGCGGCCTTCGCTGCGCTGCGGGCTCATGCCTTCGCCGCGCTGCTTGCCCTCACCGGGGCCGCCTTTGCCACCGGGTGCCCCGGCGAGGCTTACTTCCACGCTGCGGGTTGGGTCGGCGTACACCTTCACGCCGCTGATCTTGGCCTTGGGCTTGTGGGCACGCACGGCTTCCGTTATTTGTGCCAGCGAGAGGCGCGGCGTGCTGGCTGCCTCCACAAAGTAGCGCTCCGAGTGGAAGGCTTGCTCTAGCTCTTTTTCAAACACCAAAATGGACCCGGTCAGGCAAACCATCACCAGGAACAACCCTGAAGCTAGCCCGAGGTACAAGTGAATGCGACGGAAAAATACTTTCATAAAGAGTAGCTGAGTGACTGAGTAGCTGAATAACGGAAACAGGCTAGGTTTTTTGCCAATAGCCCACCGAGCAACAACGTGCCCGGTGGGTCAGTAAAGCAAGGGGAAGGAGCAAAAACCTTGCTTAGAGCTTGTACGACAGCGTAGCCTGGAAATTGCGCGGCGCGATGGGGTTCACGCTGTTGTCGTCGTGCAGGTTGTAGCTGAGCTCGTCGAGAAGGTTGGCGAGCTTCAGGCGCATGGTGAAGCGGTTGTAGCTGTAAGCCACGGAGGCATCAAATAGCATGTAGTTCGGTACGGCAATCAGCTTGAATGCGTCGCCGCTAGCAGACCAGGGCTGACCAGTGGTTGGGTTCAGCAGGCGGTTGTTGCGGCCAGCTAGCCGGTCGCCAACATAGTAAGCCGTGACACCTGCCGTTAGGCCGCGCAGCGTGGTGTTGTCGCGGAACGCATTGCCGAAGTTGTAGAACAAGCTGAAGTTGGCGGTGTGCGCGGGGTTGTAGCGCAGGCGGCTGCCGTTCTCGTAGATGTTGCTGTTGGTGTACGCCGTGTTGTTGTAGCTGTAGCCAGCAATGACCGACCAGCCGTTCATGGGCTTGCTCAAGATATCAACTTCCACGCCTTTGCTAGTTACTTCACCGGCTAGCTCCTGGGGGTTGACTTTGTTAACAGCAGTAGTAATGCGCGGGTCGGTGGGCAGCACGCTCTGAATCTGGTTGCTGTTCACGATGCGGTACGCCGTCACGTTAGCTGACAAAGCGCCTTTGAATAGGTCGTTCTTAATGCCTACCTCATATTGGTCGATGATAGACGGCGGCAGAGGCTGGTTGTTGAGGTCGGTGGAAGTATTCGACTGGGGCGAGAAGGAATTAGAGTACGACGCAAACAGCGAGGTATTCTTCACTGGCTGGTACACGAGGCCGAAGCGGGGCGAGAAGGCATCGTCGTAACGGCGGTTTTCTTTCACCGTGATGGTTTCGGCGCCGCTAGCTGCTTTCGCGTAAGTGTACACGTCGCTCGGAGTTTCCTGGTAGCTCCACCGCACGCCTACTAGTGCCTTCAGCTTGTCGCTGAAGCTTAGCAAATCTTGAGCGTAGAAACCTGCCCGACGCGTGTTGCTGAGCGTGCGGCCCGAGCGGTACAGATCGTTGTAACCATTCACAACGGTTCTGGGCTGCCGCAACTCGGCGTTGCGGTTGAAGATGTTGATGGAGTCGTAAACGGCGCTGGTATACGCCTGCGAGTTGGTGTTATACTGGTCAGCGTCAGCACCAATCAACAGCGTGTGACCTAGGAAGCCCGTGCGGAACGTGCCGCTCAGGTCTACTTCAGCTAGGTAGTAGTTTTCGGCCACCTTAGAGCGCTGTAGGCTGCGCTGCCAATCACCGTAGAATTGTCCTGGCTTGGCCACAATACTAGTGGGGCGCGACGCGCTGCGCTGCTCGTTGTCGTAGCGCTGGAAGCCGGCCACGGTGCGCAACTGCCAAGCATCAGTGAGGTGCGTGGTAAGGGTGGCGGTGGCGCTGGTTTGCGTGGTAGCGTTCTTGGCGCCGGGCGCGTTTAGGAAGCGAGTGCGCGACTCTTGAATTTCGTAGTTGATAGCGCCAATGCCGAAGTCGGGGGTGCGGTGGTCGCGCAGGTAGTCGCCTTCCAGCACCAGGTTAGTCTTCGGTGTGAGCTTGAAAAGCAAAGAGGGGTTCACGTACACGCGGTTCGACTTTACCCCGTCGCGGTAGCTGTCGGCGCGCTCAAAGGTGCCGTTGAGGCGAAACGCCACGTTTTCGCTGTTGCCTACGGCACCGTACACGTCAAAAATGGGCTTTACTAGCCCAAAGCTGCCCGCACGTAGGCTTACCGAACCGCCCTTTTCAAAGCGCGGCTTCTTCGTCACGAGGTTTAGCACGCCGCCGGGGCCTACGTTGCCGTACAGAATGGCCGCGCTGCCTTTCAGCACTTCCATGCTTTCGAGGGAGCTAGCTTCGGGCATCACGCCGTTGTTGAAGCGCACACCGTTCTTGAAGGTATTGTTGGAGCCGTACGCAAAGCCGCGGCTGCCAAGTTCTTCCTGGGTGCCGCCGGTGGTGCTGGTAACGTAGATACCACTCACGTTTACAATGGCGTCGCTCAGGCGGAGTACCTGCTGCTGCTCCAAGGTTTCTTGGTTGATAGTGACCACGCTCTGGGGCAGGTCGAGGGGGCGCACCGGCATTTTGCCCACGCTGGTAGGGCGTTGGTTGATGGTGCGCGTCTCCGTTACGGTTACTTCCGAAAGCTGCTGGGCGCTTTGGGCAAGCTGCACAGTGGGCAGCGTGGTCGTTTCGCCGGCCGCTACCGTCACGTTAAACTCTTGCGGTGCTACCCCTAGGTAGCTCACTACCAGCAAGTGGCTGCCCGCCGGTACGGCTAACCGGAAGTGACCGTCGGCGCCCGTGTTCGTGCCAAGTGAGGTGCCTTTGATCAGGATGCCTACTTGCTCGGCGGGTTGGCCGTCGCTCGTCGTTACTTTCCCCACAATGATACCCTTGTTCTTGTCTGGCACGTCTGAGCTGATCAGCTTCGCGGGAGGCGTTGGTGCCAGTGCTAGCTCATGCTCTGCCTGCGTGTAAAGTGGCAAGCCAAGCAGGAAAAGAAAGGGAACAAGAGGGGTAGAAGAGGGCATAGTTTTATTTAGACTAGTTAAAAACTATGCAAAACAACATCCTATTTAGATTTCATCAAAATAGAACTCTGGATTTTTTAAGATTATTTCTAAATAACCTGAGTTGGTGACGTTGGTTGTTAGTATAGACGAGTGATTTTCAATACTATAATCACATTAACTTTTTGTTAAAGACATTAAAAAAGAGCGCCTGCTACCGAAAGCAAGCGCTCTTTCTATACTCGGAAAAGTTAAAGGTATCAGTGCACCACTAGGGCCACTTGCGTGGCGCGTGGGGTAAGCTCAAATGCCTGGGCAAGGAGCTCGTAGGAACGGAGCCGATCGGCAAAGTCGTGGGTGATGGTAACAGCCAGGATTTCATCTACGCCGTAGTCGTTGGCGAGCTTGGTGAGCTTGGCGTGCACCTGTTCGGGCGTGCCGCTCACCACGCGCTGGCGCTGGTAGGCCACGCGACCTAGCTCCTCGTCGGAGTATGGGTAGTCTTTGATTTCCTCGTAGGGCGGAAAGCCGACCCGCTCCCCACGCTCCAGACGCATCATTTGTAGCACCAGGGTGTCTTCAAGCTGTTTGGCTTTCTCGGCGGTGTCGGCGCACAGCACAAAGATGGCAACGTTGGCCTGGGGGGCGCGCAACAGGGCAGAGGGCTTGAACCGCTCCCTATACAACTGCATGAGCTTAGGGCCGCTGTTGGGGTTGATGAAGTGCGCGAAGGAAAACGCCCACCCTAGGTACGCCGCAAACAAGCCGCTCTGCCCACTAGAGCTGAGCAGCCAACGCTCGGGCACGGTATCAATGATGGGCGCAGCTTGCACAAAGGGCCCTTCGCCGGGTTCGTCGGTGAGGTAGCGATCCAGGTCTTGGAGCTGATCGATGAAGTCGTTTTCGTCAAACTTATTCGCCGGGTTCAGCAGCGAAGCCGTGAGCCGGTCGCCGCCAGGAGCCCGCCCAATACCTAGGTCGATGCGGTTGGGGTAGAGCGTTTCGAGCATCCGAAAGTTCTCGGCCACCTTCAGGGCGCTGTAGTGGGGCAGCATCACGCCACCCGACCCCAGGCGTAAATGGTCAGTTTCGGCGCCCAGGCGGGCCAGCAGCACCTCGGGCGTGGTGCCGGCCAAGGAGCCTGCATTGTGATGTTCCGACACCCAATAGCGGGTGTAGCCGAGCCGGTCGGCGAGGTGCGCCAGCTCAATCGTATGTTGGATAGCTTGCCGCGCTGTAGTACCCTGCGGAATCGGCGATTGATCCAGCACGCTCAGGCGAATTTGCTTTGGTGAGTCCATGGCCATAAGAAGTATAGTAGCCTAAACAGCAAACCTAGGCTAGGGTTCAACCTGCAAAAATCAGGCAATCTGCCGCTCCGATCCAATAACGCAAAAATCCGTTGCGTAATGTGCCTAGCAAGCCGTCAAACATCGGAACTCGCCGGGGCTCGTTGCGCAGCGGATTTTTGCGCTCCCGTCCACCAACTCTGCCTTACCTTCGCGGCCGTTATGACGCTCACGCTTGTTTACCTCTGTTGCTTCGCCTTTTTAGCGGGTTTTATTGATTCCATCGTGGGCGGTGGCGGTCTGATTCAGACGCCCGCTATGATGATCTTGTTGCCGAATATACCCGTGCCAACGGTGCTGGGTACGGGCAAAGTGTCATCGATTTCGGGAACGGCCACGGCCTTGCAACGCTTCGCCGGCAAAGTACCGATTCGGTGGCGCTCGGTGGGGGTGGCGGCCGTAACAGCGGGCTTTATGTCGTTTGTGGGCGCGCGCGTGGTGTCGTTGCTGCCCCCGGAGTTGCTGCGGCCGTTGGTACTCGGTTTGCTCGTCGTAATTGCCGTTTATACCTTCTGGCGCAAAGACTTTGGCGCCATCCACGCCCCGCGCCTCAACGACCAACGGGAGGTGCTGTTCGGCATTGGCATCGGCTTGGTTATCGGATTCTATGACGGCTTTTTTGGGCCCGGCACGGGGAGCTTCCTGCTGTTCGCGTTTGTGGGGCTATTCGGCTACGACTTTCTGAGCGCGTCGGCATCCGCGAAGGTGGTCAACGTCGCGACTAACCTCACCAGCCTAGCTTACTTCGCTTACACCGGGCAAATCATCTGGCACATTGCCCTACCCATGGCCGCCTGCAACGTAATTGGTTCCGCGCTCGGCACCCGCGTGGCGCTGAAGCGCGGCGTCGGGTTTGTGCGGATCTTGTTTCTGGTGGTCGTCTGCGGTATTATCGTCCGGCTAGCGTACGACACATTTAAATGAATCTAAGCAAGGAGAACGTCATTTCGACCCGCGGGAAAGGTCGTGCGTGCTAAGCTATTCGCACTTAGCAGGACAGAACTCTTCCACTGTTAGCACGCGCGATTTTTCCCGTGGGTCAAAATGATAGCTAACAGGACAGGTGCTTAATCCTTTTTCGAGCCGGAGACAAACGTGTAGGTTTTGCGCGATACGTCCACGCAGATGCCACCGTCGAGCACCAGCGTTTTGTCTTGCAGAGAGTAGCTAGGTTTGACGTAGCTATCGGGCCAAGTGAGCGTTACTACAGCGGTGTCCGTAGCGCACGGTGTCGAGCCGCGACCCAGCGTGTACGTACCGGTTTGCTCAACTTGTCCATTCTTGTAGGTCGTTACCTTGCCATCCTCTTTAAATTCAATGGCTTCGTTGGGCGTAGGCGTGCCGGCTGGGCAATAGCATTCCAGCTGCGTGAGTTTCCAATAGCCTACCAAACTCTGGGGCGTCACATCATCGTCATCAGACTGGCAGCTAACCGCGGCTAGGCCTAGGAGCAGGAGGGCGGAGTATACATGCGTTTTCATGGCCAAAATAGGTGAGTGATACTTTTTTGAGAAGAGGCTTGGTGGCTATTGTTTGGTTGCATAAGCCCACAAAAGTTCTTGGCCAAGTAGTACCGGACAGGCTGGCGGCAGAAAGGTTTTGTCGCTGGTGCTGCACAAATTATTATACCGCTTTCTCGCAATATTCAGGGTGCCTAGTAGTTAGGTTATAGTTGCTGGGCTACGCACCATTTAGTAAGAACGTACCCTCGCAACGGTGCCTTGGCCTGATCTGGCTATTCTTTTAGTATCCGTCGGGGCCTCTTACTAACTGACTACCATTCTTACTCGTGTTTTATGTTATCTACACCATTATCCTGGCGCTTGGCGCTATTGGCGGGCGGACTGCTCGGTTCCGTTACCTGGGCTGATGCTCAGCAGTACAACCCCATTATCACGGCTGTGCCCTTTCTCCGGCTCAGTCCCGATGCGCGTTCGGCGGCCCTCGGGCAAGCGGGGGTGGCGCTCAGCCCCGATGCCAACTCGGCCTTCTACAATGCGGGCCGGCTCAGCTTCGTGCCAGCCGACTATGGCCTATCGGCCTCCTATATCCCGTGGCTACGGACCTACACTTCCGATACTTGGCTAGGCTCATTAGCCGGCTATGCCCGCCTGAGCGAGCGTTCAGTAATCGGGGCCGATTTGCGGTGCCTCAACCGTAGCTACAGCATTGCCAATAGATTCTCTACCATCGAGTACGCCATTGGAGCATCCTACAGTTATCAGTTGAGCGAGCATTTGGGGGTGGGTGCAATGATGCGTTATATCCGCGTCAACACCGATAGCCTATACACCCCTAGTCAGGCGGTGGCGGCTAGCCTGGGCGTGTACTACCATAAAGACCTGGGTACCGACGCTGGATTATACAAGCTAAGGTTGGGCGCCGCCATCAACAACGTGGGCTCTACCCTGGCCTATACCCGGCCTGCTGCTGCGAATTCGCCGCGCGCTGATTTTCTGCCCACTGCCTTACAAATTGGTGGGGCCCTCACCCGGACGTTTACCGCCAATAGTACCCTTACGCTTACGGTTGATGCCAGTAAGCTCTTGGTTCCTACACCAACCAACGTGTACACGCCCGCGGCCACAAAGAGCGTAATTAATGGTATGGTCGCTTCGTTCAGCGACGCGCCCGGCGGCTTCCGGGAAGAAACGCGCGAAGTTCGGCTGTCGACGGGCCTGGAGTATGCCTACAAGCAGAGCCTATTTGCGCGCGCCGGGTATTACTACGAAAACCAATTCAAAGGCGACGGGCGATACGCCAGCGTTGGGGTTGGTGCGCGCTATCATGCCCTTGGCTTTGACGGGACTTACCTCATTCCCAGCAGCCGGCAGAACCCCCTGACGCAGGTGCTACGACTATCATTGCATCTCGCCCTGCCTCAGTCGTCAACGGCTTATTCTGAGCGTACCTAGCTTAGCAGGCTGCTCAGGCTGCCATACTCTTGCAAAATAAAAGACCCGCTTAGCGGGCCTTTCTTGCTTTACGCAAAGCAGCTTATTCCTCACGACCGGCTGGCAAACCGGGGGCGGCATTGCCGCGGGCGCCGCGGGTGCTAGGCACGCCCATTTTCTGCTCGCGCTTTTGCTGATAGCGGTTGAACTGGTCGGGGGTGAGCACGTCCTTTAGCGCCGCTACCCGCGAGGAGCCAATGTCCTGGGCTACGCGGTTGAGGTTGGGCAGATCGGCTTTGTAGCGGTTGCTAGCGTCTTCCATGTTGCGCACGCTAGTCAGGTTGATCTGGCGCACCTTTTCCACCTGCTGGGGCGTGAGGGCTAGGCTTTGACGCATGTTTTCGGTGAGGGCGTTAGCGCGCTCTTCGATGCGGGCCGTATTGGCAGGGGGCGTGGCGCCGGCGGCCGGCAACGTGACTTTGGTTTTTTCGGAAGGACCAGAAGCGGGTTTTACTTTGGTTTTGACCGTGGTTTGGGCCTGGCTAACGGTGGCGGCAGTCAAGGCAAACAGCAGGGCAAACAGGGAAGTCTTCATAATGTGAGAAGAAGCGGAAAACGGGAATAGCTGCAAAAAGACGAAAGTCTGGGTAAAAACAGCGCAAATCAGCGTCCAAAGTAACAGCGTTTCTGCGCTAACGTTCCCAGCAGGTACTTTCATACGCCGGCACGCCAAAATCTGGCGGGGCTGCCGCGCAACCTTTCCGTCGTGCTTTCCTTACAAGAAGGTATGAAGCGAGAAAATCGAAATAACTGGCTCGTGGCCGCTGCGGCCGGGACCCTTTTTGCCGCCGCTACCGTGTGGCGCAACCGGCGCGGCTCCTATAACCTCGAAGGCCGCGTGGTACTGATTACCGGCGGCTCCCGCGGGCTAGGGCTGGTGCTAGCCCGCCAAGCTGTGGCCGAAGGCGCCAAGGTAGCCATCTGCGCCCGCGACGCCGAAGAGCTAGAGCGGGCCCGCCAGGAGCTAGCCGCCGACGGTGCCGAAGTTATTGCCCTCCCGCGCGACCTCACCGACGCCGACGCCGTGCGCACGCTGGTGGAGGAAGTACAGCAAAAGCTAGGTCCCATTGATGTGCTGGTGAACAACGCCGGTATCATCACCGCTGGCCCCCTCGACAACACCGAGCTGCGCGACTACCAAGACTCGATGGATACGCACTTTTGGGCGCCGCTCCACGCTATGCAGGCCGTGCTGCCTTCCATGCGGCGCCGCGGAGAAGGGCGCATTATAAATATTGCGTCGTTGGGGGGCAAAGTAGCCATCCCGCACCTAGCTCCGTACAGCGCCAGCAAGTTTGCGCTAGTGGGCTTGTCGGAAGGATTTCGCGCCGAGCTGTCCCAGCATGGCATTATGGTGACTACCGTTTGTCCTGGCTTGTTACGGACCGGCAGCGCCCGCCACGCCATCGTGAAAGGCCAGCACAAGAAGGAGTACTCTTGGTTCACTATTGCCGACTCCCTGCCGTTCTGGACGCTCAGCGCCGAAACCGCCGCCCGCCAGATTTGGAACGCCTGCCGCCGCGGCGATGGTGAAATCATTTTGAGCGTGCCCGCCAAGCTACTCGCCGCCTTCCACGGCCTCATGCCCGGCACCGCCACCGATATTCTAGGCTGGGTGAACCGCAGTCTTCCCGACCCCAGCGAACGAGGCAACGAACGCCGCTACGGCTACGAAAGCGAAACGCCCCTAACGCAATCCTGGCTTACCACGCTCACGCGCAAAGCGGAGAAAGAAAACAACCAGCTTAGCAGCAATAAGTAAGAATAAAAGCTAGGTCTAGAAGCTAGTTTCCCGCCTTAAAACAAGGCGGGAAACTAGCTTCTAGACCTAGCTTTTTAAATAGTCACGAGTGAGTACTTTAGGCCGATAAATTTCTATCTGTCTATTCTCCGTGACGTTTCCCGTTCAGCTAGCTTTCGGACCACTCGTGTTGCCGGTGCATTTGCTTTGCGAAGTGCTGGCGTACTCGCTCGGCTATCGGCTCTACAACCGCCTCCGCAACCCCGCCCAAGATCGCATCAGCACCGAAAATCGGCTCTGGATATTCGTGGGGGCGGCAACGGGCGCGCTGCTCGGCTCGCGGGTGCTTGGTTTGCTCGAACACCCCAATTTACTGCTGCACCCGCCCGGCGGATTTATCTACTACTTCACCAATAAAACCATCGTGGGCGGCTTGCTGGGCGGTCTGATCGGGGTGGAGTTAACCAAAAAACACCTAGGCGTCAGGGCCTCCTCCGGCGACTTGATGGTGTACCCACTGCTGCTCGGCATGGGGCTCGGCCGGGTAGGCTGCTTCCTCAGCGGCCTCGAAGACGGTACCTACGGCACGGCCACCGTCCTGCCCTGGGGCCTCGACTTCGGCGACGGGGTGCGCCGCCATCCTACTAACCTCTACGAAATCCTGTTTTTGCTCGCGCTCGGCCTAGGTTTGTGGCTGCTAGAGCGCCGCCGGCCGCTGCCCGATGGGTGGCGGTTTCGGCTGTTTCTGGCGTCGTATCTGCTGTTTCGCCTGCTAGTGGAATTCATTAAGCCTACGCCGCCGCTGCTGGGGCTAGGTCTCACGGCTATTCAGTGGGCCTGCGTGGCCGGGCTAGGGTATTATACGTGGCTATTTGGGCGGGAGAAGATTATAAAATTTTGAGTGCATTATTTGGTATAGAAGTAGCTGGAAAAACGATAAGACATCTTAAGAGAATAATACATGACTTATTGGACAAGGGAAATAATTAGAAGCAAACTACAAGAGTGGCAAGCTGATAAATTGAATAATAGTCAAATATGTGAGTGGGCACAAAGTGAATGGCTCCCATTACAAGATGATTATGAAGATATTGAAAAGAAAGATAATTCTTGGGAATCTGTTTGTAGAGATATATTATGGATGCTTGAAGATATGAAGGTGTATTGTCTTGTGAAAGAAGATATACCTGCGCTTTTGTTATATTCAGATACACGGACAAGAGAGTATTTTGATGGTAAAAGTAAGTTTGATGTCTATTTAAAGAGGATTAAATAAGTTGTTATATAAAAATAATACAATGTAATATTATAATTATGG
>Ga0325401_1001515_pt1 | contig 19677 bp, 12 predicted proteins | sample PopdelMetagenome_FD_205666 | JGI IMG/M metagenome (GOLD analysis project Ga0325401, IMG submission 205666) | Populus deltoides microbial communities from Bellville, Georgia, United States - Xylem-PdKOR-R2 | ecosystem: Host-associated > Plants > Phyllosphere > Stem > Wood/Secondary xylem | place... | reverse complement strand
AAGTCAAACATATACTGTCTCAAACATGAAACATAAGAAATTGCACACTCCTGACAGACACAAAACGGTAATTTTTCCAAATAAAATACGGTGTTAGTGCTAACCGTGTCAGCCAAAGTAAAGCATTTGTGCAACTGGATGAAGATTTAGCCTTTTTCGATTCAATTTCTGACTGTACTATCCTGTACAAGTAATTGAATTCTGATTGATTGGACAAATACCTAGTCTCCAGCCTCTGCAACAAGAAAAAGAAGAGTAAAGAATGTGATATTGATCAGTTTCTTCTGCAGAAAATAGCTATTGACACAGAAAAAGCATTTACAGCAGCTGCATAGAGAAGGGATCATCTTACCGATATATTACCACCAATGTCAGATTTTACAGGTCCCATGGCTGGTCCAAAGTTGTCTGCAAGCATAGAAGCAATCATTACTGGCCAAAGAGATCAACTCTGTGTATCTCCATGAAATAAACCGAAACTGTAACACCAGCAAAGGCTGTTGAGCAAATTTGCATGTTCCCAGTCATCCAGAAATCAAGGAGGAAAACAAAATTTCTTTTCAAATATTCATGGCTGAAAGAGAGAGTCATTAAAGAAGTACCACATAACAATGAAGCAATGTATTTTACATGTTCTTTAGTTTCAAGCATGAAAGAAATTGTGCAGGTATGCGTGCAAAATCAACAAGTTTCTGACAAAATAGCAGTAACTAAGATGTACCTAAAACAGGCAATACTGTTTTGCACAAATCCAAGAAAGGCTTGGCAAGAATTTCTCCCTCGGGAGACTTAACATGGTCCATCTTTTCCAAAGCTTCAGCAAACACATTTCCCTCCATTCTTCCAGTATACTTGTTAGCTGCATACCAAGTTGCTTGTATATTAGCCCTAGATCGATAGAACTAAGGTATATATGCGAGTGTAAAGATTCATAAACTTGATAGGCACATTGACTACATGCAGTTATCACAAGCTACAATCTAAAAGAGAGAGAAGAAAAGGGTATATTAATTTCGTTTCTTCTTACAACGACAGAGGGATTATTTATAGCAAATTTCACCACCCAAATCTCATCCTTCTTCATTGTAGTTGGAAAACTATGCTTTAGCTCTAACTCACCGTGATCTCTCCTAGCAAAAGAAGAGGGGCACCACTAGACTGCAGGATCCTGTGTTTGATTTTTGGCTTGCAAATACACCATTGAAAAATGAATAAAATTCTTAACAGAATTGATTGATTATGAAAGATTATGTGATGGACTGATGTTAATATATATATTAATGGGGTCAAACATGAAAAGGAGGAACTGATTAATGCTCTAATATAGTACTAAACACGAATTAATCACCTGTGAATATGAGATGCCGAGGTCAGAATCTGTGCGAAAATGTAAGATAGAAATACCGTTATTTCAGTTGTCAATGTGAGATCGATTGAAACCACGGCGTTCAAGAGCTACTTAGCCACGTAGTTTAATGAGAAAACAAAAACTAATTCCCTAGTCTACGGGAGTTCGGAACTGTTGCCGTAATTTATTTTATTTTTTCATTTGACTCAGTTTTGATCGATCAATTCAAAATCATTTTAACTTTGTGGCCAATGTGATTTTAAATGACTGGCATGATAGTTAAAAAAACATGCTTTACTCTATGACTTCGAACCTCGAACACAACATCGTGAGAATTTATTAAATCCCTCTTAATACAGCTATGTAGAATATACGTATTTAAAATTATTCGGAAACCATTCCGAAAAGAAAATTAATCTTGATTGATGCGTAAACGAGTATGAGAATGCTTCTTATCATCAAGCAAAAATCATTTATTAGTACTATTATTTGGTTAAAGTTCTAAACTCAAAACCATGTATCTGGCTGAACGGCTGTTATCCATACTAATTTTGTGCTAAAGAGTACCTAAACCAGCAAAAAATAAAGCCCTCTTTTTGTTATCTTTTGGCCATTGTCTTCTCTGTACATTTACATAAGCTTTAAACACTTGGCATGCAAACACAAGTAATGTTAGCAACGTTATTTAGCACAGACGACTGGACCTCATATTGACGATGACATCAGAGGTGCTGTGGGCATAGCGTAGATAAGATGCTAACATGTAATATTATCAATATAGTAGATGATCTAGTAGTAAAAGTTTGAAACTATGGTCTAATAATAAAATTTTAAAACTAAAAGATTTATTTTTTTTATAGTATTAGGTTTGAACTCTGTAGTTGCTAATATAATGGTCACTGGAGACTTACATGGTCGTTAATTTCAGGATTCGTGGGATTAGTTGAAATGCGCACAAACTTGCCCGAACAATCATGTTAATTAATAAAAAAAAAAGAAGTATAAAGCATCATTATACATAAAAGTGCTGTGGCTTCTATTGCTGTAGAAGCATTTCATACCAAGATGCTATAGACATCATAATGACTTCAATTTACCGAGGGAAAAAAAATGAAAGAGACATTTGCCGAAAAGAAAATGACTAAATCGGAGTGGGAGGGAGAGTCGCTACAACTGAAGAGAATCTGTAAAACATATTTTGAATCCTCAGCAAATTACATAAGTTGCCGAAGCTGCCAAGAATCCGAGAGCAGAATTTGGTTTAAACATGTTAGTGATCCACTCCAACCATTCATGCAACGCCCATCTACATCACGTAAAAGGCCACCCATAGCTGCTCTTCTCGAATTTCCCAATGAGGTACCATCCACTGTTATCATCTTATGCTAGAATAATAGTTGATATCCTGTTATCAATCTAGCTGGATAGATTGATTCAAAAACTTGGGATTCAAAAGATTTAATTTTTAATTGAATTGAATAAGATATTAATATAATTAAATCTGATTGATCAAGACAATTTTAAATAATTTGGTTAACTTAATTAAACCTAATCTAAATTTTCTCAAGTTAATATCAATAATTTTTTTTAAAAAGTTATTTAAATAAGGAAACGGCCCAATTATCCAAATTCCTTTTCGAGTCGAATCATCGTTCTCCAAAGACTCCCCACACAATGTTTCTAATTCCATTAACCTTGAGTGATCAAATCGATGGTCCTATTTACAAAGTTCTCCCATAAAGCGGGGCAGCTATAGAATTTATGAAACGATTGGCTGAAAAGCGAAAACACCCAAAATTGAAAACATCATAATTATAAGCCATATATAAGAATAAAAAGAAAAGAAAGGACGCAACAGAAAATAGTTGAAAGTTTCGAAGTGATAACCAATAGTAAAGAGACACGTGTAAACATCCAATAACCCCCCCGAGAGCACCACAACCTAAACGAAAAACCCTAGAAGCAGGTCTTCTAGTATTTCATAACCTCGGTGCTCACAGCCCTCTCCTCTCCCTCAGCAGTCGCCTCTCTCCGTCGAGTTTTTGCAGATCTGCCAAAAATGGTGAGAGGGTTTTTCCATGTCCTCTGTTTTTCTCTGGAGAAAATCCGTTGCTCTATAACTTGATTCGTTTTTCTTACACTTCCCCTATTTTGTTTTTTTTTTTCATGTGTAGCCGTTCAAGAGGTACGTCGAGATTGGGAGAGTGGCTCTTGTCAACTACGGCAAGGATTACGGCAAGCTCGTCGTTATTGTCGATGTCATCGATCAAAACAGGGTGGGCTTTTCTTCTCTGTTTCCCTACCTTTCCCTTGAATGTACGTAGATAAAGCTTATTGTTTCTTTATCAGCAGTTGATAATAACTAAGGATGTTTTGAATACTTTATAAGCAATAATTTACTGTGTGTTGAATGCTCATATGGCTGTGTTAGTCTGATAGTATTTTTAACTTTTTAAAAGGTTTTATTATTTTGGGCCAGTAGAGTGAGAGAACATTTGTTTTTTTAAAAAAAAAATAATAATAATTGCTTAGCATTTGTTTGCATTTTATAATCTGTTTTGATGATAGTCTGAGTTATGTTGGCTGATGGAAGGGTGAAAGCTTAAAGATTTGTGATTTTTGATGCTGTTATAGGCTCTAGTTGATGCCCCAGATATGGTTAGGAGCCAAATGAACTTCAAGAGGCTTTCGCTTACAGATATCAAGATTGAGATCAACAGGGTTCCTAAGAAGAAGGCACTAATTGAAGCCATGGAGAAGGCTGGTGGGTTACCGATTGATTATTCCTGCCCTTGTTTAATTTGCTTCCTTTTTTTTTACTGAATTTAAACTGTTCTTTGATGGCAGATGTGAAGAACAAGTGGGAGAACAGTTCATGGGGCAGGAGGCTCACTGTGCAGAAGAGACGGGCATCACTTAATGATTTTGATAGGTTCAAGCTCATGTTGGCAAAGATCAAGGTTCGCAATTCTCCATCTTGTCTTTTCGAATATTCATTATACTGCGTTTCATTTATGGTCAAACACCTCTGCTTTAGATGTTGAATTCTCCCCTTCCTTACATTCAAACCTAAGTCTATAGTAGCACTATTTGGTGTCTTAGCAAAACAATATGATTTCTTCCTGGTATCACTTTCCCAATAGGGCTTAGGAGCTTTAGCAAAACAATATGATTTCTTCCTGGTATCTCTTTCCCAATAGGGCTATGGAGCCCTGGCAGAAATTGACCCCCATCCTTTTAGGGCTGTAGAAGAACACCAACTTTCAGCTGTGAATGAGAGCATATAACTTACCTGATAAATCAAACACTATATGACCATTGAAATCGAAAAGTACTAGACTTCAAACTGCATTATTTTTTATATTTTGTACTCAGTGTTGCCTTGCTTATGTGCTTATTTCGAGGGTTAAATCAGCCCCTAGAACATGCGTATGGAAGTAATGCTCAATCATATATTTTATAAATGTGTCAAGAAGTTTGATCAATTTAAAATGGTACTGCATTGGTTTTGTTGAACCTTTCTACAAATATGTTCACAAGCTTGATACATGTTATAAATGTGCATTCCGCAGAAGGCAGGAATCGTCAGGCAGGAGCTTGCAAGACTCAAAAAGGAAGCAGCCTAAGATTTGTTCACTTCTGAGCTTTTCATTATTTTACAAGTTCCAAACTTCGCATCAGTTTTAGCATTTTGGGTTTTCCTTTCTGGCTTTTGATCAATTTCCTAGTTAGTAGCAGAAACCAATTGTTATGGATCTTGTTATGAAAGAACATTAATGATTTTTCTAGACTTCCTATTTTGCCTGGTTATGAGTCGTTGTATTAGGTCCTTTTGGTGTTTTTCTCTGACGCTATGCCTGTCAGGGAGTCATCTTTCCTAGACCTCCATGCGATTTCAATGTGGAGTGGATGAAAGAAATGGGGGTTGATCAGAGTTACTTTTGCCTTTAATTGGATATTTTATCAAGGACAAGTCATATATTTTATCAAGGAGAAGGTATCTGCTCTTGTCCGGACTTGCAACTTGTTCGCAACTAATTCTATTCTAGAATTGATTTCAACTAACTATTCAATTTGATTTGCTAATTCAATTTTTTTTCTTTGGAATAGTTTTTAAATTGTTGAGTTCATTTGATTTGAGAGTTTAGTGAAAATATTTTATTTATCGAACTTGACAACTTATTCCAAGCATGCACAAGAAAGAAGAGTGTTAAGTGGAATTGATTTTTAATGGGTCAAATTCTAAAGCAGATTATATTCATTTTAATGTGGTTTACAAATCTATAAAAACCTTTGATTTTAATTGGTTGTAGAATTACTTTATTATTTAAAGCTTTTTAAATACCATGAGTTGAATTAGAGTAAATAGTATATTTCTACATAAATCTTATGTTTTCAAACGGCATGTTGATATGGAGAAGGAGACGGCAGGCCAGGCGGCTGCTACCAGCCACATGCAGGGCCGGAGACTGCAGTAACATTTTCCGAGAGGGTTCCAATAAGCACCGCCATCTTGTTGTTAACGGTCCCGCTCTAGTTTCATTAATGTCCTGGACAGACAAGCTGCAGGTGCTCGCTAATTACGAGTGTGTTCGTAATTGAGATAGTTTTATGGTTGTGTTCGTAATTGAGATAGTTTTATGGTTATGGTTTAAAAAAATTTATTTTATAAAAAACATGATTTGTTAAAAAATTATAAATGAAATTGAAATGGTGTAAAAAATAATTTAATATATTTGGTTAAAAATATTTTTTTAATTGAAATTATAAAATAACTAAAAATATATATATATATATATATTAATGGTTATTAATTGAAATACTGTAGATTTAACAATTGTTATTACATCATGAAATAAATAATATTTTATATAAATTATTTTTTATTGTTTCATTTAACTATCTGCAATTTCATTATATATAAAATTCATTCGATAAAAACTATAATTTTCATGGTTTTCTGAGCGTGTAACAATATCAGATAAAATATTATTAGGAATAAAATTAAAATTAAAATCAAATTCTATAAATGTTACGTTATCATGTGATTTTCTTCTAATATAATGATGTAGTGTCATTAAATAATGTTAAATACTAGTTTTTTGAATAAAATACTATCTAAAAAAAATTTTTGAAATTTTTTATTTTACTAGATCAGAATCAATCCAATACATTTAGGTTTGAACCCTATCGGAACATAAATAATGAAGACGCTCTCGCTATTTACTTTGCAAAACAGTGAAGATATGGAAATACAACAAAAGTAGGAGAATGATAAAGGGAAGAGCAAGCTACCCTACGCGGTGACAGTGTCTGGCCGGTGATTGAAATGACGAAAGCCGGTGGTGAATTGAAGAAACTACTTTGCCAATGGATGATGGTACTTATTTTTCCTTTATTTCTGCTCTTCTCTCTCTTTCATGTCGCGCCTCTGTTTACAACAGTAAACACAACACACAGAGGGACGAAAACACAAGAGACTAGAGAAAGTAAAATATAAAAGAAACAAAAGAATAGGAAGCTAGAGACATCGTCTTCAACTTCGTCCCCAGACTAGAGAGAGTAGCAGAAGAGGAGAGAATCCAGAAAGCAAAAAGAAAAGGAAGACTAGATAAAGAACAGAGGAGCAGAGGCAGCATTGATTAACCAGCCCTTCCTAACCATCATCTTCGTCTTCAAGCAACAACTTAAAGTTGCTTTTTGTTATCCTGTGATTTAAACGCAAATAGTAATGGATCCCACAAACAGTAACTTGTGCTTAAACATAACCAAACGATTTATTTTTGTGGTCTTCTCCAAAAGCAAAAGCAGCCACAAAAATAAACACTCTAAAACTTGCTGCCAGCAGGTGGCAGAGCATTCAATAGTTGCCAGATTATGAACATCACTACATAGTCAGCTAGCAATACAGAAACTACTTGCCATTGTGAACAATTTTTTTGCTGCCAGAGAACAGGAATGAACAAGTATGCTCTTTGTTTCAGAGCTACTACGTATGGAGGTGGGCTTCTATATTTGCACGCCTCCCTCCCACGCAAAAACTGCTAAAACACGGTTGACAACCTACTCTCTAAACGGATTTTTTTGTCCCTCTTCACGAATCCAATTAAAGAACATATTACGAGTGTCAAAAAGGAAAGAGAATGGACCGACAAGAGCGTGTGACCAACAAAAATATACCGTTACAAGCTTAAAGGACAAGTGTAGCAGCTGCCTTTCCATAAATAACAGAAGCTCGAGAAAAATCATCCAGAAATGGAGCTGCTTCCCTGGAAGCAAAATAGCCACCAAACAGCAATCATATGAACTTTTGTTACCTGGGTGATGAATAATCACCGCATGACAGTCATCTCTCCCACCCAATAAAGCATCTGGCATTCCTGGAAATCACTGCAGAACTCTGGAGTGCATATTGATGTTATTGCACAAAGGCAGCTATGTTGCCAGTTGGAGCATGTCAGAACAACAGAACAGATTTTGATGAGTTCCGCTGAGGAGTATTGTGTCCAAGTAACAAATTTTCATTCCGTACCCAAAGAAGCAACAGGAGATATTGTGGGTAACTGCAAACATGCAAAGGACTCGCAAAATTGAGTTCAACATATGAATAATCTAAAAAAAGGAATGTTGGAATATTTCTTAAATCCAAAAAATATTAATTTCTGTAAACATTGTTCATCGTCAACAAATTAGCAAGGAAAGACATTTATTGGCAGAAATAAAAAGACAGTAAACATCTGAGATATATGTGGTAGTAGGTAGATCAACGGTTGAAATAAACAATTCGAACAACAACAAAATGCAGCAAATTCCTTATTCTTTTTATTTTCCTCAAAAGCAGTCAAGGGCCTCTGCTGACATTTTAATGATTTTCCCTTTACATTTTGGGAAGTTTAAAATTCTTATTAAAAAGTCAGAACTACCATATGTTTTTTGAATTTTGAAAAAGATAGAATTTCAGGCAAAGTATAAAACTCAACTGAAATAAAGGCACTGCAAAATTTTACATATCTTTCTTTTGAGGGAAGTCAACCTCATTCCTAACACAACCTTACCTCAGTAACCTAAAAGGGAGCCTCAAATGATTCATCCCAAACCTCTGCACTTCCATTTGAGACATCTTCAACATCTTCTTCCATTGAAAGCCTGATATATTCTCTATGTGCAAAGCGATCCCACTCTGTTAAAGTTGGCTCCTCACGCTCCTGCCCACACCAAAAAATGCAAATTAGGCCGTTATGATCTGTGAAGATATGATAATGAAACCAGCATCATTGGATCCTCAATATATTATTATATAAAAGCTAAAAAGCAAGGGAGCAATATTAAAATGCTGAATGTACCTGGCGAATGAGAAAGGGGTCACGGCTTTCAAAAGCTACAAACTTATTGAGGTTGAAAAGGATATTGAAAACATTTCCTGAAAGTTTGCATCCTTTCAAGTCACGCAATGTGATATAATCTTCCCTCTGCAACAAAAAAGTGTCATTGGAAATGTAAGCTATCACAAAAGGACAAGGATTCCAAGGTATCCAAAAGAAACAAGTATTTACCTCTGGTGCAATCATGTCAACTATTTGACACAAGATATCCTCAAATAGCACAGGTTCCTGGGCCATGCATTCTATTCGGTGCAGCTGCTCCTCATAGAAGTATTGCAATTCATTGGGTGTCAACACACCATTTCCATCTAAATCTAAGCACTTGAACCTGTGAATAAAACTTAACAAGATAAGAGAGGACAGCCGATACAAACATAGATGACTTCCACATACATAGAGCATCAGAAAACGAGGTAGACCCTGACACAAGATTTAAATAGAGGAAGCTTTCAATACACTTGAGCATTAAGGAGAGTGGATGAGATGTAACATGGATGACTTCCATAAGCCAGTGGATACAGCTTTTTCTAAGATATCGAGGGCACGTACATACAAGCATAGATCACTTCCACAGACACAAAGCATAAAAAATCAGGACTTGTGTGTTAAGCCTTGGTACAAGAATTGAATAGAGGAAGCTTTTCAAATCATTGGCTCGTTTAGGTTGTGTTTGGTTTTAGGTTAAAAGGGGTTAAACCTCTTTTAATCTTGTTTGGTACATTTTGAGGGAAAATTAAGGGTTTAACACTACACCTCAAAAAGTAGGTTAAGCGTTAACCTAGGTGAAAGTGGGGGGGGAATGTTATGGGAGAATTTTTTTGGGATTTGTGCAATTTTTATTTTTTTTTCCAAATTCACCCATTTGTTTGATTCCCTTTATGGCATAAACATGTTATATATATTTTTATTATATTTAATTTAAATATTGATTTAAAATTTATTGGATCACACATTTACACACAATTTTCACACCTATCAAACATCCTAAATACTTTACCCTTTAACCACTTTTTTACACCCTTAACACTTCATCCCTTAACATCCTAAATCTATCAAAACTTAACCTCAAATTTTTAACCGCGAACTAAACACAAACTTAGGAGAGTGGAAGGGATGCACACTTTAGTATAGGCTTGGTCCGCTTCGTTCACAGTACAAACAAGGAACCCATAAAGGATAACAATCCCCATCTTGTTGATAGAGCTATTTACATCACTGTTTAAAGTCGGTTATTATCCTGGAACAAGTGCCTTTTTTTCCCAACCTCAGGTCTAAAACAAATGAGGGAAAGAGGCTGTTCTTCATCTTTGAGGGATCAGTATCATACTCGCACCTAATTCAATGATTAGAATGGAGGTGAAACGAAACACACTGCCACTTCCCTTTGTTTAAGAATCACAAGGTGAGATTTAGAAGGGAAATTTGGTGGGAGATATGTAAGAGCAGTTTAGCATTCTTACATTTTAGATCGAAAAATATGTTCATGGAAATGTTTTGGCCAGTGGTAGAGGTATATAATTTTTTACTGATTGAACCACTTGACTTTTAAATTAGATTTCTAAAGAATTGAATTAGTTGAAACTAACATTAAGCAACTCAAGCAAGATGCTTCAAGAATAATGGAAGGATACAAGTAGCAATGTTATTCGACCATCACCTAACTGAACAAAGTTTACAAGTCAGTAGTTGATAATCATTTTCTCCCAGTCCTGTCCATATCATTCTTTTAAAAGCACCTGCTTTTTCAATATTACATGCATCCCAGGACAGATGTCTGTAGTCAATATGTGGCTCGTCATTTATTCAAATTATTATTGTGCTAAAAGGATAAGTCTACACCCAAGGCACGGCGAAATTTAGCTGGACAATAGTTACTCAAACTATGGACATCACTCAAATTGACAATCTCCATCAAACAGATCAAGTGAAATGGCTAATTAGATCCAACTTTTTATAATTTCTTCCGAGCTTAATGCTGACTTTTGACATTTTGAACAAGAATTAACAGTGTTCATCAACACAAAATAAATAGTGTCCATCAAAAAATGCATCTCCCACAATATCTGTATCCTAATAAACTAGTCCCTAAATTTTATTTCTTTCATTTATGTATCCATTTTGATCTGAACAGACAAACAATTATAACAAGAAAATCACCTTGTTGTCAAGTATGCAAAAACTTCACGTCCCATTTGTCATTCAAGTCATTCCCGACATGAAATGAAAGGTAAAAGTCTAAGAAAAGAAAGCAGATAATACCAGTATTCAAGGCTGGGCTCAGATGATTTGTCCTCCTCTGAGAGCATGAAGTAAACAAAATCTTCATAACACATCTTCTCTTCAACATTGCTAGTAAACTTCCTTGGCACCTATGATGAAATTAAAGCACAAACACAATATTTACACCTCATTTAGAAGAAATGTCTCTAAAAAGTCAAAGTTCACTTGTATCAAGCTTCAGAGAAGGAAGCAATATGACACCAACCAACCTGTGAAAAAATTCTATCAACAATCCTGTAGGTAAGGGCATGATTACCATATCTGACGAGATTCTCCTTGTCAATCAAGAAATCATGGTCTGTATCCAGCTCCCAAAACTTGCAGTATATTACATAGAAATGTTCATAAGAGAAGTACCTAAAACAAAGGGCAGCACATGGTTGTAAACTCACATATAATAATTACTAGAATCAACTCATGTAAATCCCAATGCAAGTCTTTCCATATTATCATTTATCAACCAAGAAGAAGAGTCAAACACCTTAATAATAAGGACATAACTTTCAAATAGAAATACAACAGTAGAATGTCATTTGGTGACTTGGCGAGTTGAGTTTTAGATCAAATTGGTTATCCAACTATTTTTATGCCTATAAACTGAAATTTAGATGCTTGAATGCATACACTAGTAAGGATGTTGAGGGCTTGCTGTTTAATTAAATTGAGATAAGAAATTCTCATTCCATTTTCTAGCTATTCCTATTAATTTTAAATAAATAAAAAATCATTTAAAGAGTTTGCTGGCACCCCGACCTTATAACTTTGTTAATGTCGTCTTCTTCATCTGCATGGTGCATTGCATCAATAAGATTTCCACGTTTCAGCTCCCGGAGTGTAAGACAGCCATTTCCTGATCTATTGATGTAGTAAAATATTCTGTATATGACAGTTTCAGCTGGGCCATTACAACAAGAGTTCATATTGGTCAATAACAGTTGCAGAAATGGAAAACTTCAAAAATTTGAGAGAAGAAAAAAAGCATTATGATGATGAGAGAGTATATAAAAGTCATCCAAAAAGAAGCCTGTAAGATAAAATGGCCAGTTAGGTGCAGCCATTTTTGACTCAATAAACCCTTATTTGGTATTGACTCATTTATGTCTCAGTTGATCCCAAATGTTGTCATACAAATCAAGGAAAAATAACTGTATATCCATAAATCGATCAATTCCAGCCAAATCCCACCAACTAAATCCCTCATCAATATATAATAAGAATCAAGTATCATAATTGTCTTAGGGCTGCAGTTTGTAATTATTTCTATTTGTATGGTATTATTTGATTTTGTCCCCCAAGTCCAAAATCATTTCTGTTTGCACATCTCAATGGTCCAGCATTCTTTTAAAAATGAAAACCATAAAAAAAAACTATGATAACATGCAACAAAAAGCTCCTTCCATAGGTAAAACAAGAAACTTTTCCTTTTCCCCTTTCGATAACTGCAACGGTTATAATCAATAACACTTGCTGCGTCTTTTTTGACTAAAACCTTTGATATAGTCAACAGGATTAGGATATGGCCTACAGATACCACAGATATGGTGAACTCTGAAATGGTCATCCCCCCTGTGAATTGTTTTAGTAAATAATTGCATGCAGCAAGAGGAAGGAATCACTGAAATTAAGGGCAAAGCTTCATTTTCGAAAATTAAGCAACACCTCAACAATAAATGTTGGTGATGCTTAGCTGAAAAGCTAAAATAACACACTGATTAATGAAATGCTTACCATATCTTTCTTGAAATTCAGGAGTATTCTGTAAGAATTCCAACCCTGAATGAGTTGCCAAAAGTTCTCGAAGAATAGGTTTGAAATCAGACTGATATGGTCAAAGTAAAAATGATAATTAGTCCAAGAAAAATTGTTGTTTGAATACAGGAGCTGCCAGGAAGCCAAATTCAATATGTTCAACAAATGCATAGAAAACAATAGGATCGCATAATGAACCTGAGTAAGGTATTTGCAGTCTGGCTGTTTTAGAATATTGAATATTTGAGTTGCTACGTCCAATGTTAGCATGTTGCTATCCACCCAGTATTTGACAAACGCATCCCTACAAACAAACAACATGAGCAAGGACCCAATAAAACATATATTCAGAAAAGTAGATGCACCCAGCACCAATCAATATGAAATAATGGAGTGGGTTAATACTTGAGAAACAAGTAATCAATCCCTCCCAAAATACAGCAACCAATAAACATGGCATCTATGAAGATTAAGTGGAAGCTAAACTTCCATTGGTGATGTAAATTGGGCACAAAATGCATTTATACACGGGAAAGAAAAAATAGCATGTTTGAGAAATGCAAAATAATAAACAAGCTGAAAAGTTTTGTAAGGAGAAAGGCTGTAGGCAAGATCCTAAAAGTTTAAACTTCATCTGGTCAAAAATAAAATATTTAGGAACAGAGCAGAAGCACCTACCTGGTCACTATCCCAGTGCAGTCAACATCAATCTTTCTGAAAAGCGCATAGGAGAAGAAGGATGGTAACTTGCAAACTATCTTTGTAACAGATTTAAATTCTGCACTACAAAAGCATAAAGATTAATTGCTTTGAAGTTAATGTGTATCTTCTCTTTCCCTCTGTCTTGGCACAACAAGAGATGGAAAGAAAAACAAGAGCCTTCAACAATAAAATGAAGGTCTTCTTCCCCCCATAAGATAAAAAGAAAAGATTGTGTTTAGAGTGAAAGGGCGAGTTATGAATTGGTTATGGTTCTAACCATCAATGAGTAGCCCATCCAGATCATTTCTGAAAAGATGATTAATTCTAGAAAGACAATTTTCTTTGAGTTCACTTGCTGCTGGACGACCATTTTGAAAATAAAACTGCAAGCAAATGAATGCATAAGTACTCCAGCCTTGAGCACGCAAGAAGATAAGAATTTCCAATTAACAAGTCAACCTCAATTATGACAGTATCTTACAAAAAAAACTGACAGAAGTAAACGAGACCTGAGGTATAACTTCCCGTACAGGTTCCCTGACTAATTTTAACGGGGAACCTAGAGAAGAAGGACTAGTTTTCTGCTTAGACGTGCATGGAGAACCAGATGAACTTCTTGGTGAAATTGGAGGTGCACTACCAGCAGGAAACATAGAAGGCAATGAATTGACCCCACAAGCACTCGCATTAGTAGAGCTACCAGGGATGTTGATGGGATTGCCAGCTTTTGCATCATCAATCAAAGTTTTCACCTGCACTCGCATTGAAAGAGTTAGCCAAGAACAGGCAAAACAATTCCATATATGGGCCTCAAAGCAAGTAATATGAAAAAAAAATCCAATCAACCAGATATGAATCATCATAAATCAAGTCCCACGATAGCAAACATTGATTCGATAACAATACGTAAGGTGTATCATCTTCAAGCCTGGATATCTAATTATCTATAATAGAGATAGGACACAGTCGGCTTCTACCTAATGATAGAGAAAGAGGAGACACGGTTGGCTTCTTTCTACCTATAGGTGGACAAAAGATGGATGCTATTATCGAAAAAACAGAAAAAAAAAATCACAACAGTAGTAAATTACGCCATAATAACATTAAAAAGGATAAAAACCATGGCATCGTCATCAAATAACCTCAAACCGATTTCACACTACGACTTGCAAATTTATATAATTAAATAATTAAATGAAAGTAATTGTAGAAAAAGAAAAAAAGAAAAGTAGCGATACCAGTCGGGAGGTGTCAGAAAGCGAAATCCACTGAGAGAACAAGTCCTCGGCAAGTTGAGGATTTTCTTTAAGCACAAAAGAAGAAACTTCTGGTAGCTGTAGCAGTTCAGCGTCCAAACAACAAACTTCTTCTCCTGCTACTCTATCAATATCCATCGCTTCTTCCACAACCAAACCCTAATTCCTCAAAAACAAACTTCAGAATTCGAAGATCGATAGTGAAATTCGATTGGAGATGGATGGTTGAAATTGTTCAAGAGGCGGGAAGAGCGATGTGATTGCAGTTTGTTACGAAGAGACGAGAGAGAGGGCGAGAGGGAGTGGAGAGGGGGAGGGGAGGGGAGGGGAGCGAGAGCGAGAAGGGGGAGAGTTTCGAAGTAACAGAAACCGCCCAGGAGAGATGCCGTACAGGAACAGAAGTCCGAGAGTTTCTCTCCCTTTCTTACCCAGCAGACATTCTTGTGAGACCCGACCCTGGAAAGGGGCTGAGTCATTGGGTTATTGGATAATTTACGGGTCACTAAATCAATCAGCGCGCAGGGCCAATCGTTTTTAATAGAACAGGATTATTTCCCTCTTTTAAAAAAATAATTGATTTTTATCACTGAGTTAATTAAATTATTAAAAATTTAGCCAAGTCAATGAGATTTTACTGGATCAATTCTTGCTTGATTTAACTAAAAATTTAATCCGGTTCTCAGACTTTCCTGATCGAACCGTCAATCAGGCTGAGTTTAACAAACATGAACAAGAGATTTTGTTCAATTCAAGCTCTTGTTCAGCGACATTGGCTGTCTAACTGACCGACAAACCGATTTGTACGAATTTTTATACGTATGTTTATACGGTCCGTTATGTATTAACTTTAACTTCACGTGGATGAGCTTTTTTCTGTCTTGATATTTTTTTATATATTTCTCGTTAAGGACATGCGTCGTACAGATGAGAGGATGAACCTTTTCTTTTTATTTTTTCTGGATTTTCTTAGGGTTTGATGATGGGTTTTTTCGACGTCTCTTCTGGAGTAGCTAAATTGCTCTGCAATGGTGTGTGAGTGTATTTTTTTTAGTTTTATTTATTTAGTGGAAAATTTTAGAATTTTTAGAAAAATAAAAAACTAAAGAAAATGTGTTCATGAAGTGAAAGTGATGTTGTTCGAGATTTTTCACCGTGATTTCTTCATTTTTAAAGATGAAAAATTTATAAAAAATATATTATTTAAAATTCTTCTGGAAAATTAAAAGATCATTTTTTGAAAGCAAACATGATATTTATCGTGATGGGCAATAGAGTAATATACTAAATTACATGTAATAATTTCTCAGTTCATTTTAAATACTTAACGGTAAATTTCATTAAAAAAAAAAAACCATAGCACTCAACGTATTTTTTTAACCATAAAATTTGCTCGTTGGATCCAGTTCCATGGGTTCATTAATATTTTTTTATCCTCTACTATTAAATTTGTTTTTTTCTAAGTTATTTCATTTTTATAACACAAACATGATTTACTAGGTTAACTTAATTAATTTAAATTTTTTTTAATTAATTTTTTTCCAAGTTTCATCATTTAATACTAGGTTAAATCAATGTTTTTATATATAAAAAAATCCTTTAACATGAGATTTATTTTTTATTAGATTATCTTAATTTTATGATTAGGATCACAGGTCTAGTGGATTAACCCGGTTGATTCAGTTTTTTTTCTTTTTCTTGGTTACTTTTTTTCTTTTAATTCCATCATTTAACATTGGGTTGATTGAGAATTAGAATTTGTAATTTGTTTTGTTTGCTTTCTGTATACTGGGTTATTATGATTTCATAACCTGATAATAGTGCTTAACGAGTCTCTCCAAGTTGATTCGAGTTGTTTATTTGTATTATTTTTAAAAATTAATTTTTTTTAATTTCATCGTTCAACACTAAGTCGATTGGAGGTTGAGCTTCGTGGTTTATTTTGATTTACTTTCTACGGGGATATCTTGATTTTATGATTGAGGTCGCGGGTTTTAGCATTTTAATTCTGATTAAATCAAATTATTTTTTTATTTGATTTCTAAGAGATTATCTCGATCTCATGATAAGGGTCACGAGTCCTTCACCATTTGATTTACTTTTAATTGGGTTGTCCTTATCTCGTAATCCGGATCGCGAGTTTGACAGATTAACTCAATTGACTCTATTTTTTTATTGATTTTTTTTTCAATTTCATCATTTAATATTGTGTTTGATTGAGAATTAGGCTTTGTAATTTATTTTGATTTGCTTTTTATTAAGTTGTCTCAACCTCATGACTTGGGAACAATGCTTAAGGTGTCGATCCAAGTTGACTTAACTCATTTATTTGTGTTATTTTTTTAATTAAAAGTTTTAAAATTTGTATTATTCAACATCAAGTTTGACATGATCGATTAAGAATTAAACTTTATAATTTGTTTTAACTTACTCTTTATGAGATTATCTTGGTTTCATAATTAAAGTTACAAATTGATATGTTAGCCCGAGTTAAATAATGTTTTTTTTAATTTTCTTTTTATAAGGTTCTCTTAGTCTTGTGACTCAGGTCATGAGTCTGGCGAGTTGACGCGGATCATTATTTATATTCTTTTTTTAACTGATTTTTGTTTTAATATCACCCTTCAACACTAGGTTAATAGAAAATTGAACTTTGAAATTTGTTTTGATTTACTTTTAATGAGATTATCTTGATTTTATGATCAAAGTAGTGGGTTTGATAAGTTAACTCTAGTTATTTTTTTAGTTTTTTTTTTTATTTCATCATTTAATATTAAGTTAACTGAAAATTAGGTTTTATAGTTTATTTTGATTTATTTTCCATGATGTTATTTTAGTTTTATAACCCACCATTTTTATAGGTCACCTCACTTACTTTTGGATGTGCAAAGTCAACTTGGATCACACTAAGGCAACCCCCACATTGTTTATTTTTTTCACTATAAAAAAATACTAGCAACATTTCAATATATTTTTTACGTTCAAGAAAAATTTAACCCGACCTGGAACACATCACGAATCAATGATCCAGCTTAGTTTTACGGTTTGGGTTTTCAAGCCCATTTGATATTATAGCAGCGAATGTTTTTTAAAATATTTTTTCACTTGAAAATATATTGAAATAATTATTTTTTTAAAAAAATTATTTTTAACACCAGTACATTAAAACGATAGAAAACACACAAAAACATAATTCATTTAAATCAAAGAAAAAAAATCTCAAATGTTTTCAAAAACATTTTTGAAATACAAAAACAAACATGCTCTTCAAAAGAAGCATGGTTTTTTTTTTGTGCTAACCCGGGTAGCCTTACACCTTTTTTAAAGGGTGATACTAGTCCCGTTCGGGGTTCGTGGCTACCCTCCCAACAAGTGTGCTTTCTGAAGATTAAACTTGTGTTCTCACTTTTGCAGGGATATAATGGGACCTTAACCACTAGACCAGCACTTCATTGATAAAAAAAGCATAACTTGCACTATAAGCGATAAAATATTATTAATAATAATAAATAAAATGAAAATTCAAAAGGTTTATCAAACACACCAAAATCATGCGAAACCTAGTAAAATTCGGTTGTGTTTTTTTTTTTGTTAAATAAATATATGCACTATAAGCAATAAAAATATTGAAAATAATAATAAATAAAATGAAATTTCAAAAAGTTAATCAAACACACCAAAATCATGCGAAAACCTAGTAAAATTCAATTGTGTTTTTTTATTAAAAAAAATATAACTAAGCAGATTCTCTGACATTACTCCATGACCAATTGATCTCTTTCATTTTATTAGTGATGCATGCTGCACGTGAGAAGCACAAGATATTATCAGTTTAGTGTGGATTTAGTATTGTGATATAAAATATTTAAATTGAACGTGTGATAAAATAATATTTTTTAAATATTTTTTTATTTTATTTTTATATTAATATATCAAAACATAAAAAAACCTAAAAAAAATATCATTTTGATGTTTTTTAAATAAAAAATAATTTTAAAAACTTATTAAAAAAAAACACTCAATTGAACAATTACCAAGGATGCATAATAAATACCAGTTCAAACAATGTTAGAGTAGAAGAGAATATACATAACAAACAAATACTTTTTGGTTTGAAAAAATATACAATACTCAAAGGAAGTGGTTCAGCTAACACACAAAAGACTCGTTCAATTTAAAATTTCAGATCCAATTCTGCTCCTCTTATCTTGAAATCTTTGATATTTAACATGATTTAAGTACTTTTTCCTCGAAAGATTTTCAAAATAGAAAATACACGTGAGCTAAGAGTCATCAATGGAGTTGTTTAATTATCTTTCAAATGGCAATCTTATTGACTGACTTTGAAAATTTATTTCACTTGTACATGAGTTAATGATGTACTGAAAATATATAAATGGAATCCATGCGAGTAGCAATCTTAGTTTTTTTTTTTCTTCTTTTAACTATGGGTATCCTACCAGCTTATATGCACCTCAACTAATCCTCCGAGACCCTGAAGTTAACGATCATGTAAGTCTCGAGTGACTTTAAGATTTGTGGCACTCGAACCGGTAATTGTTAAGGAGTAAATTCAAAACTTGACCAGTTGAGTTATACCCTTCAAGGTTAACAATTCTAATTGTTAAAATATATAAATGAAACTTGTTTGATCAAAGTTAAACTCTGTAAACTTAAAAGATTTTGTTTTTAAATTAAAAATAAAAAGATTGTTTTGATAAATATATTGACATGAAATAATACAGTAACTCGTGAATTGATCTAATATTTTAGTGAATTATATCTCTTTTCAGGCTTGACAACTATGAGTCAAATATCATTTTTTTTAAACTTGACTCTTGGTGGATCGACCCGGAAACCCTCTAACTAGGTCTTCGACAAGGGCAAGTTTCATTTAAAAATAAGCAAGTAATTGACTTGGATAAATTTAGGTGCTCGGCAAGTCAACATGTTTTATTAATGT
>Ga0325401_1001513_pt1 | contig 19679 bp, 12 predicted proteins | sample PopdelMetagenome_FD_205666 | JGI IMG/M metagenome (GOLD analysis project Ga0325401, IMG submission 205666) | Populus deltoides microbial communities from Bellville, Georgia, United States - Xylem-PdKOR-R2 | ecosystem: Host-associated > Plants > Phyllosphere > Stem > Wood/Secondary xylem | place... | reverse complement strand
CTGGGTCTCGGTGAACTCGTCGATGGAGTAGGCACCCATCTCCTTGCCCCACCCGCTCATGCCGAAGCCTCCCCAGGGCGAGCCCGGGTCGATGAGCGGCAGCTGGTTGACGAAGACGGTGCCGGATCGCAGCCGCGGCGGGAGGGTGTGCGCGAGACCGACGTCGCGCGTCCACAGGACGGCGACGAGGCCGTAGTCGCTGGCGTTCGCCCGCGCGACCGCCTCGTCGAGGTCGTCGTAGGCGAGGACCGACAGCACCGGGCCGAAGATCTCCTCGCGGGCGATGGTCATGTCGTCGCGGACCCCGCCGAAGACGGTCGGGCGGTAGAAGTAGCCGCGCTCGTGCTCACCGTCGAGCCGAGAGCCGCCCGTGACCAGCTCGGCACCCTGCTCGCGGCCGCCCTGCACGTAACCGTGCACCCGGTCGACCTGCTCCTGCGAGATGAGCGGGCCGACCACGGTCTCGGGATCCTGCCCGGGGCCGACCTTGAGCGACTCCGCGGCGCGGGCTAGCTTCTCGACGAACTCGTCGTGACGGCTGCTGTGCACGAAGAAGCGGGTGTAGGCGCCGCAGGCCTGACCGGAGTTGAAGATGCCGCCCTGCAGGTTGCCGATCACGGCTGCGTCGAGGTCGGCGTCGGCGCAGACGATGCTCGGGGCCTTGCCCCCCAGCTCGAGCGAGACCCGCTTCAGGTCGGTCGCGGAGGCGCGCACGATCTCCTGGCCCACGGCGGTCGAACCGGTGAACGAGACCTTGTCCACGCCGGGGTGGGCGACGAGCGCCTTGCCGACCTCGGGGCCGCCGGTGAGCACGTTGACGACACCCGGGGGCACGCCGGCCTCGAGGCAGAGCTCGGCGAGCCGCACGGTGGAGTACGGCGTCTGCTCGGCGGGCTTGAGCACCACGGTGTTGCCCGTCGCGAGTGCGGGGGCGAGCTTCCAGGCGGCGATCGCCAGCGGGAAGTTCCACGGCGTGATGAGCGCACAGACACCGACGGGCACCCGGGTCTGGTAGCTGAGGTTGCCGGGGATCGAGACCGGCGAGACCTTGCCCTCGATCTTGGTGGCGAACCCCGCGTAGTAGCGGAAGACCTGCGCGGCCAGCGGCAGGTTGACGCCGGTGGTGATGAACGTCGGCTGCCCGGAGTCGAGGGTCTCGAGCAGCGCGATCTCCTCGGCGTGCTCGTCGAGGAGGTCGGCGACGCGCCAGAGCACGCGACCGCGCTGGTCGGGCGACATCCCGGCCCAGGCCGTGGAGCCGAGTGCTCCGCGCGCCGCGGCGACGGCGGCGTCGACGTCGGCGCCGGACGCCTCCGCGAAGACGCCGATGACCTCGCCCGTGGCGGGGTTGCGGCTCTCGGACGTGGCGCCGGTGGTGGAGCCGGCCCACTCGCCGGCGATGAGGAGCTGCGTGGACTGCATGGAGGTCATCCCACTCTCGTTCGGGTCGTCGTGCTCAGGTGTCATCGCACCGCAGGGCGCGGCGGGTGCGGCGGGTGCGGTCCGGTGACCGGACCGCGGGTGCGGGAGGTGGTCGCGCGGGTCAGCCGTCCAGGCCCCACAGCGGTGGGCGCGACGTGCCGAGGCTGATGTTCACCGACTTCGTCGAGGTGTACTCGTGCAGCGTCTCCTCGGACAGCTCACGGCCGAACCCGCTCTCGCCGACCCCGCCCATGGGCATGCCGGGCGCCAGGTCGAACCACCGGTTGACCCAGACGATGCCGGCCTCGAGCCGTGCGGCGACGGTGTGGGCGCGCCGCAGGTCGCGGGTCCACACCCCGGCGGCGAGGCCGTACCTGGTCGCGTTGGCGCGCTCCACCGCCTCCTCGTCGGAGGAGAACCGCTGGACCACGGTGACCGGCCCGAAGACCTCGGCGCCGGCGATCCGCGAGCTCCCGTCGGGGTCCGCGAGCAGGACCGGGCGCTGGTAGAAGCCACCCTCGAGCCCGCCCCCGAGCTCCAGCGGCTCGTCGCCCGTCACCACCCGCAGACCGTCGTCCCGGGCGCCCTCCAGGTGCCCGCGGACCAGGTCGAGCTGCCGCTGGGAGACCAGCGGGCCCATCTCGCTCGCCGGGTCCAGCGCGTCGCCCACCCGGATCCGACGCGCGACCTCGGCGAAGCGGTCGACGAACTCGTCGTGGACGCTGTCGTGCACGAGCAGGCGCGACGATGCGATGCAGGCCTCGCCGTTGGCCAGGTAGATCCCCATCAGCGCGTCCTGCACGGCGAGCTCGAGGTCGGCGTCCTCGGCGACGATCATGGCGCTCTTGCCGCCGAGCTCCATCAGGCTGGGCGTCATGGTCCGCGCCGCCGCGCCCAGGATCGCCTGGGCGGTCGTGGGCCCACCGGTGAAGGTGATCTTGGCGACGTCGGGGTGCGAGACCAGCGCCGCGCCCGTCTCGGGGCCGACCCCCGTGACGACGTTGACCACGCCGTCGGGGAGCAGGTCGCCGACCAGTCGCGCGAACTCCAGCACGCTGGCGGTGGCGTACTCCGACGGCTTGACGACGACGGTGTTGCCCCCGGCCAGCGCCGGGGCGAGCTTGTTGGCCAGCGTGATGAGCGGGGAGTTCCACGACAGCACGGCGGCGACGACCCCGAGCGGCTCGCGGCGCGTGTAGACGAGGGTCTCCGGGTCGGCGACCGGGATCTGCTCGCCGGTGAGACCCCGCACGACCCCGGCGAAGAACCGGAAGATGGCGCAGACCGTGGGCAGGTCGGCGATGAACGCCTCGCGGATCGGGCGACCGTTCTCGGTGGCCAGCAGGGGGGCGAACCGCTCCCCCTCGGCCTCGAACCGGTCGGCGATCGCGAGCAGCACCTGCTGTCGTACGTCGAGGGTGGAGCGCCCCCACGTCCGGCCGGCTGCGACGGCGCTGCGCACCGCTCGGTCGACGTCGTCCGCGGTGCCCTGCGGCAGCGCCGCCCACGGCTCCCCGGTGCTGGGGTCGACCGCCTCGAACGTCGACCGCGTCGGCACCCACTGGCCGGCGATCAGCTGCTCGTAGGGACCGTCGGGGCGGAACGCCGCTCGGGCCGTCGTGGCGTCGGTGGTCACGCGTGGGTTCCTCTCGTCGGTGGGCGGTGCGTCACGAGCGGGGCGGGAGGGTCCAGGCCCCGTTCCGCACCGGGGTGCGTCGGGCAGGGCCCGGACCCTGATCCGCGTCGGGCGTCTCTCTCGACCGCGCTCAGCTGCCGGCGAGCGGGATGGAGTCGAGGGTGTACGCACGGTCCTTGGCCGGCACCCAGTCCGCGACGTTGTCCTCGGTGAACATCTGCGACTCCACGACCATGTCGGGCAGATCGGCTGAGGGGTCGTCCATCGCCTCCTTCATCGCCTTGATGACGGCGAATCCGGTGGCCACGGTGTCGGGGTCCCACGTGGCGGTGAGGCGACCGTCCTCGATGGCCTGGATGGCCTCGGCGTCGCCGTTCAGGCCGAAGTCCATGACCCCGTCGGGGTTGCTGTCGCTGTAGACGCTCTCGCCGGCGTTCTCGAGCGCAGCGGAGATGCCCAGAGCAGTGCTGTCGTTGTAGGACCAGAAGGCGTCGATGTCGTCGTTCTTGGTGAGGACGTCGGCGGCCAGGGTGCTCGCCGCGGCGGAGTTGTCGTTGGTGTTGTCCGCCCGGCCCACCACCGTGAGCCCGGCGGCCTCCGCAGCGGCCGTGAAGCACTTGACGTTGTTCTCGATCGCCTCGACGGGCGGACCGCCGAAGACGAAGACCCTGGCTCCGGGCTTGCGCTCCGCGATCCACGCGGCCGTCTGCTCGTGCGGGCCGCCGTCCTCGCAGGTCGAGATCTCCCACCACACGGTGCCGCTGACGCCTTCGCCGACAGAGTTGACGCCGACCACGGGGACGTCCTGCGACCGCGCCTTGCTGTAGGCGCCGGCGACCGCATTGGCGTCGAGCGACCACGAACCGATCGCCTTCACGCCCTGGGTCAGCAGGGTGTCGACGTGGGAGACCTGCTTGTCGGCAGAGAGGTTGGCGTCGAGGACGGTGACGTCCCAGCCGAGCTCGTCGCCGGCCTGGTCGAGGCCCGTCGAGACCTCCTGCTGGCCGGGCTGTGAGCCCACCGGGCTGATGTAGCCGACCTTGACGTCGGCGCCGTCGGCGGCGCTCCCGCCGTCGCTGTCACTCCCGCAGGCCGCGGCGGTGCCCAGCAGCGCGAGGACCGCGCCGCTCGCGGCCACGACACGGACGCGGGTCCTGGTAGGACGGTTCACACTCACTGGTCTCTCCCTTGGTTGGTGGGGCTGTGGTGACTCCCACCCGGCGGGGCTCCGCCGGGTCCCGAGCGGGACGTTCGGACGTGGCTGAGGCGGTCGGTGCAGCACGACGGCGGGCTGCCGGCCCTCCGCGTGCGGGTGGTGCGCCCACCCCTGGTCCGGTGCCGAGAGCACACCAGAGCGGGGATGCGGCGTCGGGGACCCGTTCCGGTGAACGAACCGTGGGACGGACCCCGCGGCGCCGGGTCAGGCGACCGGCAGCGGAGCGGCCTGGCGGACCAGCTCCTCGGCGGTGCGCTCGGCGAGCGCCATGATCGTGACCATCGGGTTGACCCCGGGTGCGGTCGGCAGCCCGGACCCGTCGCCGATCCAGACCCCGCGGGTGTCGTGCAGCTGCCCGCGCCCGTCGGCGACGGACGTGGCCGGGTCCGACCCGAGGCGGCAGGCGCTCATCTGGTGCGCCGAGAACGCCGTGTGGTCGTCGACGGGCGCAGCTCGGAGCTGGTCGAGGTAGGCCTCGAAGTCCTCCCCCTCCCGCCAGCGCAGGTCGCTCCAGTGGAAGGTGAAGATCTCGGTCGCCCCGGCGGCCCGGTGCATCTGCGCGAGCTCCACGTGGGCCCGGACCGCGATGCGGTGGTCGACGTCGTCGTCGAGCGACCACCGCACCGCGGCGCGACCGTCCTCGAGGTGCACCTCGCCGCTCCCGTGGTCGTGCGAGACCCCGTGCCAGGTGGCGAAGAAGGGCAGTCGGCGCAGCTGGTCGCGGGTGGTGCGGCCGTCGACGAACGGCGACTGACCCGCCCAGGTGCCGGGGTTCAGCGCGAGGCTCTCGACCAGGAAGCCGCCCCCGGACTCGACCTGGGTGAGGTCGAAGCTCACGGCGGACTGGATCTGGCCGTGCCAGGCCTCCACCGGCTCCTCGTAGACGCCGGTGACGATCCAGGCGGGGTGCAGCGTGAGGTTCTTGCCGACCGCCGGCCCGCCGATCCCCGAGCGCAGCAGCAGTGCGGGCGACTCGATGCCGCCGGCCGCCACGACCACGTGGGGTGCCTCGACGGTGACCGATCTGGCCCCGACGGGTGTCTGCACCGTGACCGCGACACCGCGGGCGACGCCGTCCTGGCTCAGGACGCGGTCGGCGTGAGCGCCCACCAGCACCCTGGCGCCCGCCCGCACGGCGTCGTCGAGGTAGGTGTGCAAGGTCGTGCGCTTGTGGCCGCGTTGGCAGCCGGCGTTGCAGAAGCCGCACAGCGAGGACTCGTCGTCACGCGCGGCGTTGCGCGGCAGTCGCTCGTGGGCGTAGCCCTGGGACGCCAGTCCCGTGACCATCGCCCGGGTGTTGGCGTTGTAGCGGGTCGCGTCGGTGTTGACCCCGATCCGCGACCAGACCGCGTCGACGTGCTTGTCCCACTCCGGCCCGTCCAGCCCGTCCAACCCCGAGTCCGTCCAGCTCTGGCGGATGCGGTCGGGGGTGCGCAGGCAGACCATCGAGTTGATGACGGTGCCGCCACCGAGGGTCGAGCCGGCGAGGACTCCCATCTGGCCGCTGTCGGACCACAGGGAGCCCCGGCGCAGGAACATCTCCGCGCCGAGCGAGTCGATCTGGCGGAAGTCGGACTCGTTGCGGTAGTCGCCCATCTCGAGGACGAGGACGTCCAGCCCGGCCTGGGCGGCTCGCGCCGCGACGACCGCTCCCCCGGCGCCCGAGCCGACGACCACGACGTCCGCGTGGAGCACGTCGACGCCCGGCTCCAGCCGGGTCAGCGGGATCGTCTTCGGCGCCTCGGCGGGCGTGGGGGGCGGGGTGGCGGGCCCGGGGTAGCCGAGGGCCGGCCAGGTCGGGTTGGTGCCCGACTCGTCGACGGCACCGACGAACGCGCCCAGCACCATGGACTTCAGCTGGCGGACGCCGAGGCGCAGCCGCATCGACTGCGCAGCAGCCTCGTGCAGCAGCGCCGTGCGGGTCGGCAGGTCGGCACCGGCGAAGCCCCGGTCGTCCAGCCAGGAGGACAGCTCGGCCACCGCGCCGCGGGCCGGCTCATCGAGCAGCCCCGCCGCGGCGGCGACGGCGGTGTCGATGCCGCGCGCGTGGGCGCCCTCGCGGTAGTAGGACTCGGTCGCGGCGTCGGCGCCGACCGGCGGCTCGAGCGACGGAGCGAGGGTGTCGGCCACGGCCCGGAGGACGGCGGCGTCTGCGGGGAACGCGGCGCTCACCGGGCACCGACCCGACCACGGGAGAGGCTCAGCCAGCCCCGGTCGCGGGCGACGCCCAGTGTCACCGCGGCGACAAGGACCACCCCGTTGACCGTCCCGCGCCAGAAGCTCGACACGTCGCTGAGGGTGAGGCAGTTCTGGATCACGCCGAGGAACAGCACCCCCAGCACCGTGCCCCCGACGCCGCCCTCTCCGCCGGTGTACGCCGTCCCGCCGATGAGCACGGCGGCGATGACGGTCAGCAGCAGCGTGGAGTCGATGTTGGGGCTGGCGCCGGTGAGCCGCCCGACCTGCACGAGGCTGGCGAGGGCCGCGAAGAGCCCCGCCAGGACGTAGACGGACAGCGTGGTGCGGGCCACGTCGACCCCGTTGAGCCGCGCCGCCTCGGGGTTGGAGCCGATCGCGTAGACGGCCCGGCCGAACGTCGTGCAGCGCAGCACCAGGGCGGCGATGACGACGATGACCGCGTCGAGCAGGAGCAGGTACGGGATGCCGGCCACCTCGCCGGAGGTCAGGTCGTTGACGGGGGCGAACCCCGGCAGGGAGAAGGCGTTGACGGTGCCGCCGTCGTTGACCACCAGCGCCAGCGACTCGAAGACCGAGAGGGTGCCCAGCGTGACGACCAGGAACGACACCTTGACGTAGGCGATCAGCACCCCGTTGACCAGCCCCAGGAGCAGGCCGACCACGAGGGTGCCGATCAGCGCGAGGAGGAAGCCGTGGCCACCCTGCAGGAGCAGGCCGAAGGTCATCCCGGTCAGCGCCGCCGCGGAGGCCGTCGACAGGTCGATGCCTCCGGAGATGATCACGAGCGTCGCCCCGACGGCCAGGATCAGCACGACCGTGTTGGACGCGATGACGTTGGTGATGTTGCCCCAGGTGAGGAACACCGGCTCGGTCACGGCCATGTAGAGGCAGAGCAGGACCAGGCCGATGATCACGCCCGTGCTGCGGCGGCTGGCACTCAGCAGGCCGCCCATCAGCGCCGAGCCGCGCGACGCGGGCTCACCGCCCGGGTCCGGCGCGGTGCCCTCGTCGACGACGGGACGGGACACGGTGGTGGTGTCCTCGCTCATGCGTGGTTCTCCGCTCTGTGGTCGGTGGGTGCAGGGGTTGTCGCGGGTGCCGCGGGTGGGGGTCCCGTCGTCGCGGCGGTGAGCTCCGGCTCGTGACGGTGGCCGCTGACCGCGAGGGCGTTGAGGGTCTCCTCGTCGAGCTCGGAGCCCGAGACCTCACCGACGATCTCGCCGCGGAAGCAGACCAGCACCCGGTCGGCGAGACCGAGGAGCTCGGGCAGTTCGGAGCTCACGACGACGACGGCCGCACCCTGCTCGGTGAGCTCCTGCAGCAGTGCGTAGATCTGGCTCTTGGAGCCGACGTCGACACCGCGGGTGGGCTCGCTGAGGACGTAGACAGGGCACCCCAGGGCGAAGGTGCGGCCCAGGATCGCCTTCTGCTGGTTGCCCCCGGACAGCTGGGTGATCAGCTTCGCGGGCGACGACGTCTTGACGCCGTACCGCGCGATGGCCTCGCGGACCCGGCGGCGCTCCTCACCCGAGGGCACGACCCCGAACCGGGCCATCGAGCCCAACCAGGTCAGCGACATGTTCTGGCCGACGCTGCGGGTCGGCAGCAGGGCGGCACGCTTGCGGTCGTCGGGGACCAGCCCGATCCCGGCGCGCAGGGCACGGCGCGGATCTCCGAGCCGGACCTGCTCGCCCCTGACCTGCACGTCTCCCGTCGCCGGGACCGCCCCACCGAGCGCCAGGGCGAGCTCCGCCTTGCCGGAGCCGACCAGCCCGGCGATGCCGACGACCTCGCCGCTGCGGACCTCGAAGGAGGTGGGCTTCAGCTGGCCGTCTGGGGTGGCGAGGTCCCGCACCCGGAGCACCACCTCGCCTACCCGCGCGTCGCGGCTGCCGTAGTAGTCGTGCAGGTCGCGGCCGACCATCATCCGGACGAGCTCGCGCTCGGAGGTCTCCGGCAGCGGGACCGTGCCGACGACCCGGCCGTCGCGCAGGACCGTGGCACGGTGCGCCGTCGAGTACAGCTCGGGCATCCGGTGCGAGATCATCAGCACCGCGGTGCCGCGCCGGCTCTGCTCGCGCACCAGCTGCAGGAGCCGCTCGGTCGCGGTCTCGGAGAGGCTGCTGGTGGCCTCGTCGAGGATGAGCAGGCGGGCCCGCGAGGACACCGCGCGGGCGATCTCGACCTCCTGCTGCAGCTCGACCGACAGGTCCGCGACCCTGGCGTCGACGTCGACGTGCACGCCGAGGTTGGCCAGCTCGACCGCGGCGTCCGCTCGCACCCGCGACCAGTCGACGCGCCCGCGGCGGGTCGGGAGCCGGCCGAGGAACACGTTCTCGGCGACGCTGAGCTGCGGAGCCAGGGTCAGCTCCTGGCTGATCATCACGATCCCGCGCCGCAGCGCGTCGGCTGGGTTGGCGACCACGGTCGGCACCCCGTCGATGAGCAGCTGTCCCCCGTCCGGCTGCTCGACGCCGCCGATCAGCTTCGACAGCGTCGACTTGCCGGAGCCGTTCTCTCCGGTGAGGGCGTGGACCTCGCCGGCGTGCAGCGTGAGGTCGGCGCCGTCGAGCGCCAGGACGCCGGGGTAGCGTCGCGATGCTCCGCGGACCTCGACGAGCGGGGCCGGCTCGGCCCGGTGCGACTCGTCCGTCCGCATGACGGGGCTGGGTGGCACGGACACCTCCAGGTAGCGGTGTGGCTTGTCTCCAGGACTGTGGGAGACCCTGACAGCGCCGGGGGACGTCCCCCCACGACGCGTTTCGGCTACCGAACTGCGCGGGGACCCGCCGCGAGGACGAGCAGCGCCATCGCCGCCTGGACGGCGCTGAGGGTCACGCCGCCGTGCATCACCAGGTGCGCCACCTCGGTACGCGGGGCCGTCGCCATCGCGGCGTGGCCGCCGCCGTGCTGCACGAGCAGGTGCACGAGCACCATCGCGGCACCGCCCGCGGCCAGCCCCGCCGCCTGCCGCCGGCCGAACCCCTGGCCCGGCGCCGTGCGCACGCACGACACGCAGGCCAGGGACAGCAGCAGCATCGGCAGGCTCATCGCGAACATGTCGCGTCCACCGAGCGGCACGAGGGCCACGTGCAGGGTGAGGCACGTGAGCGCGAGGGCCGTCGCGAACCGCGCGGTGGTGCGCGCTGCGTCGACGACGTCGGCGCGTTCCCTCAGTGACACGACGTCTGCGCGGACGCCGGCACGTCGAGCGCCGGGTTCTTGTCGAAGAAGTTGACCGGGAGCAGGTGGAAGCCGGCCTTCTCGACCGGCATGACCGGCCAGTCCTCCGAACGCGGCACGTGGGTGACACCCAGGGTGTGCCAGAGCACGACGTCGGTGTCCTCGGTGGGACGGTCGGCCTGGGTCCACCGGGGCAGCCCGTCGCCCGAGCGACTCTGGTTGGGGTACTCCCCCGCCGCGCGCATCTCGTCCTGGCGGTACGGCGTCACCCACATGTTGCGGGTGCCGAAGCCCGCACGGGTCGCGATGAGCGAGGGGGCCTGGGCGAGCATCGTGGCCGAGCTCCACCCGGGCAGGAACTTGTAGCCGACCGGCACGCCCCACGTGTTGAGCTTGCCGCGGTTGACCACCGTCCAGTTGCGCGAGGTCTGCGTGTTGGTGACCCAGTCGCCGTCGTTCTCGCGGGCGATGAGGGTCTTCTCGACCCCGATGGCGTTGCCGTGGGGGTTCTCTGGGCCGACGGGCACGGCGTAGGCGTCGTTCTGGAAGACGGTGTTCTCCCAGCCGTCGACCTCCATGTCGAGGCGGAACGCGAACAGGTGCTGGTGGTAGGTCGCGACGATGTTCTTCCCGACGGGCGTGCCGTGCGGCGTGACCTCTCCGTCCTCCACGGCACGGGTCTGCACGATGCCGAGGAGCTTGACCTCCATCTGGATGGAGGCGTCCTGGTAGAAGTACCAGAAGAAGCCGTAGTGGTAGTTGCCGACCGTGCCGATGAAGCTGACGACCAGCCGCCGCGAACGCCGCACGTCGACCTTCCCGGTCACCCAGTCGGTGTGCTTCCACAGGATCCCGTCGTCCTCCTCGTGGATGCAGACGGCGTTCTCGATCGTCATCGGCTCCCCGTCCTCGCCCGCGAAGGTCGCGTCGAGGTAGCGGATCTCGCCGAGGCAGTCGCAGCCGAGCCGCAGCGAGTTGGCCAGCTTGCCCAGCCCGTACTCCCCGACGTCGAAGGCGCTGCGCCAGTAGTGCTCGGACGAGGGGTCGCCGTAGGGCACGACCATCTCCGAGAGCGAGCCGCGGTGCATGACCGAGCGGTACTCCTCGCCGTCGAGGTACTCGACGCCGTGCAGCACGAGCCCCTCGAGGGGATGCATGTTGATGCGGAAGCGCCACTTCTGCCAGGTCAGCTGCGGGCCGTCGAGCTGGAACCCGACGCCCTCGGGCTGGGTGATCTCCAGCGGGGCGATGTCGGTGCGCATCGGCTGGTTGGCGTCGGCGGTGTAGTTGTAGGGCTCGGGGTTCATCGGACGCACCCCGAAGTCGTGGACTGCGACGACCTCCCCGGCGCTGAGGTCGACGACGGCCATGACGCCCTCGATGGGGTGGGCGTAGCCGTTGTCGTCCGGGAAGTCGCGGTAGTAGGACACCGAACCGGCCATCCGGCGGCCCTCGACCTCGACCTGCTCCTGGTTGCCGACGCCCCACGGGTCGATCTGCACCTTGCTCATGTCGGTGATGCCGCGCTTCGCGAGTGCCTCGACATAGCGCGGGTCCTGCTTGATCAGCTCGGGGGCCTGCTCGAACTCCTGCAGGAGCACCGGTGCGGAGCCGTCGGTGATCTCGGTCGAGGAGACGACCTCGTCGGCCTCGAGGTCGACGACCACGTCGAAGGTCTGCGCCGAGTCGCGGTCGAGCACCATGGCGCGGGCGCGCCTCGGGACGTGCTGTCCCGCCCGGAGCAGGTGCTTGTCGGGTTCGTCGGTGAAGACCGCACTGAAACCCGGGCGGGCGCCGCCGATCATCTCGGCGCGGATGGCGGTCACGGCCCGGCGGATCTCGTCCGTGTCCAGGGCGTCGAAGAGGGAGTCGTGCACGTCCCGTGGTCCTTTCGTCGGCTGTCCGGGTGGTCCGGCCGGGTCAGGGAACCACCCCGCCGAGACGCGGCGACAGCGCTCGGTCCGGTGAGCGAGCCAGCGTGAGGACGCCTCCGGAGCGCCTCGAGAGCACCTCGCGAGCACCTCTGGAGGACAGGTCCGGGTGAACGTCGCGTGTCCTGGCGTGCGCCCGTGTTTCTTTTCCGTGTCGCCTCTTGTGGCCGGGGTTATCCATTTGGATAATCGGCTCCACCACCCACCGAATGTGACGGGAGCCACCATGAGCGCTGCAGGACAGGCAGGCCACGAGCCGGCCACCCAGATCAGGCCGGCGATCCCGAACTCCGTGCTGGGCAAGACCTTCTCGATCCTCAGCGCGTTCGACGACAGCTGCTCGGCGCTGCGGCTGGTCGACCTCAGTCAGCGCAGCGGCGTGCCCAAGCCCTCGGTCTACCGCCTCGCCCAGGAGCTGGTCGAGCTGGGCCTGCTCGAGAAGGTCGAGGGCGGCTACCGCCTCGGCTTCGGGGTCTTCGCCCTGAGCCAGCGCAGCGGCACCGCGCCGCGGCTGCGCCAGGTGGCCAAGCCGGTGCTCGTCGACCTGTGCAGCAGCACCCGGTCGACCGTCCACCTCGCGATGCTGCACGGGGACCGCACCTACTACGTGGAGAAGCTGGGCGGCACCCACAGCGTGCACGTGCTCTCGCGCGTCGGCGGCCGGCTGCCGCTCAGCTGCACGGCATCGGGCAAGCTGCTGCTCGCGCTCTCACCGCGCTCCGAGGAGCTCGTGGCGACGATCCTCGAGGAGGGCCTCGAGCGGCTCACCCGCCACAGCCTGGCGACGCCCGCGGCGCTGCACGCCGAGGTCGACCAGATCCGCAGCCGGCGTCTGGCCGTCGAGCACGAGGAGGCGCTCGCCGGCTTCAAGAGCTACGCCGCTGCCGTGTGCGACCCCGGTGGCGACACGATCGCCGCGCTCTCCGTGACCGTGCCGGTCGGGTTCAGTGCCGACCAGCAGCTCGTCCAGGCCCTGCGGGCCGCGGCCGCCGCGATCAGCAAGCGCTACGGCGCCGACGCCCTCGGTGACGACAGCTGGGGACGGCAGCGAGCCCTGTCGGCCGTCTGACCGGCGTCTCGGGCTCCGGGCCGGGTCCGGCCACGTGGGCCGGACCCGGGTCAGGGTGTCGTCCGCTCGGCGAGCATCCGCAGCAGCTCACGCACCGCCTCGAGCGCCGACGACGTCTCGTCGTCGGCGCCGAAGAGCAGGTGCTGCAGCGAGAGCCCGTCGAGGGCCCCGAACAGGACTCTGGCCCACACGCCGTCCGGGTCCTCGATGCCGAGTGCCTCGAACGTCGCGCCGATGGCGGCGAAGTACTGCTCGTAGTCGCTGCGCACGTGCGCCACGTGCGCCTGTCCCCGGACCGCCGCGATGGCGGTGTCGTACTGCAGGAGGGCGCGTGCCGGGTCGTGGTTCAGCACGCTCACGAGCTCGCGAGCGAACACCTCGACGTGGTCGGCCCGGATGCCGGTCTCGTCGGAGTCCGAGGACGAGGCGCGGTGCAGTGCCTCCTCCAGCAACCGCTCCCGGGAGCCGAAGTAGTGGCGCACCAGCCCGTGGGCGACCCCCGCACGACTGGCCACGGCACGGTAGGTGACCCGCTCGCGCCCTTCGTGGCCGGCGATGTGGATCGCAGCGTCGAGCAGCCGCTCACGGGCGCCGGGCTCCGAGGTGTCGTCGGAGGCGGCCGGCGAGGTCACAGCCGCAGCCGCCCGGGCCCGCGGACCCGACGGTGGGAGGACTGTGCTGTCACCCGGACAGCGTAGGCCGGGAGGAGCCGGGAAGGGGACCAGACCTGCAGACGCCCTCACTCGCCCACCGCGGCCGGGACGGGACCGGCCAGGGCTCGGTCGACCTCGACGACGGAGGTGTGCCCCATCGCCTCGTAGCGGGACCGGTCGGTGGAGCGGTACCACAGGGCGAGCCCGACGCCGACCACCACGACGGGCACGTGCAGCCACGGCAGCGTGTTGATGACCTCGGAGGTGCTCCCGGTCAGCGAGGGGTAGTTCGCCAGCGACAGCACCGTCGCGGCAGCGAGGCCGATCCCGGCCAGCACCGGGGCGACGACCTCCGCGAACGAACGGCTGCCGCGGCGCCAGAAGAAGGCCGCGATGGCGAACGACGTGAGGGTCAGCAGCGCCTCGAGGCCGACCGCACCGAACCCGGTCATCGTTGTGGAGAGGTTGAGGAGCGGGTCGAGGCCGGCGACGGCGAAGCCGAAGACGAACACGGCGAGGACCCCGACCTGCAGCAGACCGGCGACGTACGGCGAGCCGTAGCGCGGGTGGGTGCGCGCCAGCACCGCGGGGAGGTAGCCGTCGCGGCCCAGCGCGTAGAAGTAGCGGGCAGCGGCGTTGTGGAAGGCGAGCACCGCCGCGAACGAGCTGGTGACGACGAGGACACCGAGCACCTCGCTCGCGACCCGGCCGAGGTTGTCCTCGGTGATGCGGAAGACCAGCGTGCCCGGGTCCTCGGCGGCCGAGGCGACGATGCCGTCGGTGCCGACGGCGGCGATGAGCCCCCACGCGCACAGCACGTAGAAGGTGCCGACCACGGCGATGGCACCGAACGTCGCTCGCGGGACGGTGCGCAGCGGCTCCTCGGTCTCCTCGGCGTAGATCGCGGTGCCCTCGAACCCGAGGAACGACGAGACGGCGTAGATGATGGCGACCCCGAGCGCGCCGCCTGTCAGGTGGGAGGGCGAGAAGACGTCGAGCGACCACGCGCCGACGCCCTCGCGGACGAGGATCGCCACCATCAGGATGAGCAGCAGGCCGACCTCGAGGACGAGCGCGACGCCGAGCACCCGCGCCGTCAGCGTGACCTTGCGGTAGGAGAGCACGACGATCAGGGCCATCGCCACAGCCGCCCAGATCGGCCACGGCAGGTCGATGCCGAGGAGCCGCTTCGCAGAGTCGTGGGCGAAGAACGCCATCGCGCCGCACGTCGCGGCAGACAGCGCGTTGTAGCAGACCGCCGCGACGTAGGCCGAGGCCAGCCCGAGGGGGCGCCCGAGGCCCTGGCTGACGTAGGCGTAGAACGCACCGGCATTGCGCACGTGGGGCACGGCTCGGACGTAGCCGACGGCGAACAGCGCCAGCAGCAGCGCCGAGAGGAGCAGGGTCAGAGGCGTGCCGATGCCGACTCCGAGCAGCAGGGCGATCGGGACGATCGCCACGATCACGGCCATCGGCGCAGCCGCGGCGAGGACGAAGAAGATGACGTGGGCGGTGCTGAGCTGGCCGGGCGCCAGGCGGGTGCGGGTGCGGGTGCTCGTGGAGTCGTTCATGCGGGTCCTGCTTTCACACGGGCCGAGAGACGGGTGGCCACATGCAAGCACCGGCCCCGAGGGCCGTCGTCCGAGCGTTCCGGTGAACGGTCCCGACGCTCACGCAGGGGCAGTCGGGCGTGCCCCGGCCCAGTCCTCGACCACGTGGGCGGCGGTCTTGCTGGCGAACGCCTCGATCGAGACCATCGGGTTGACCCCGGGCGCGGTCGGCAGCGCCGAGGCGTCGACGACGTAGACACCCTTCACGTCGTGCAGCTGCCCACGACCGTCGACGACCGACGCCTCGGGGTCGGTGCCGGTGGCGCAGGTGCCGCTCTGGTGGGCCGAGAGCGTGAGGACCTCCTCGCCACGCAGGCCGGCCAGCTGCTCCAGGAAGGCCTCGAAGTCCTCCCCCTCGCGCCAGCGCGGGTCACCGGGCAGGAACGTGAAGACCTCCCGGGCGCCGGCGGCGTGCAGGATCCGGGCGAGCTCGACGTGGGTGCGGCGTACGACGGCGAGGTCGACGGGGTCGTCGAGACCCCACTCCACGAGGGGCAGGCCGTCCTCGTCGACGCCGACGCGGCCGCCGCCGTGGTCGCGACCGAAGCCCCAGACCCCGGAGACGTGCCGCAGCCGCAGCTGCTCGCGCTTGTGCTGCTCGCCGTCGTGCCACGGGGTCAGGGCGGTCCAGAAACCGAGCCCCATCGGGGCGGCCTCGACGACGAAGCCGTGCTCGCCCTCGACGCGGTTGAAGTCGTGGCAGACGCTGGTCAGGATCTGGCCGGCCCACCCCTCGACGACCTCGTCGAAGACGCCGGACATGAAGTAGGACGGGTGCACGTGCAGGTCGGCACCGACCGCCGTGCCGCCGATCCCCGACGACAGCAGCAGCACCGGGGTGCCGAGCGCGCCGGCCGCGACGACGACCACCGGGGCCTCGACGAGGAGCTCGCGCTCCCCCGCCTCCGTGCGGACCACACCGCGCACCCCGCTCGCCCGGCCGCCGTCGTGGCACACGGCCTGCACGTCACAGCCCGCGACGATCCGGGCTCCGTCGTCGCTGGCGTCCTGGAGGAAGGTCTTCATCGTGGACTGCTTGCAGCCGAGCAGGCAGCCGGCGTTGCACTCACCGCAGTAGCGGGCGTCGTCGTCGCGGGCGTTGCGGGCGAGGGTCGCGCGGCGCAGTCCGGCCGCGTCGAAGCCACGGTTGAGGATCTCGTTGACCCGGTTGTGGACGGTGTTCTCGGGCCGGGCGTTGATGCGCCGCATCACCGACTCGACGTGGGGTGCGAACTCCTCGGGCTCGGCGCACTGCATGCCGCGCTCGCGCCACTCCCGCAGGACGTAGTCCGGGGTGGGCAGGCAGGCCATCGAGTTGACGGTCGTGCCGCCCCCGACGGTCGAGCCGGCGAGCAGGCCCACACTCGCGTCGGTCGACCAGATGAACCCGCCGCCGAGGTAGAGGTTCGGGAACGACAGCGCCTCGAGCTGGGGCAGGTCCGGCTCGTTGCGGTAGGAGCCCTTCTCGAGCACCAGCACCCGCATGCCCGCGGCGGCGAGACGCGCGGCGGCGACCCCGCCGCCGGCGCCCGAGCCGACGACCACCGCGTCCGCCGCCAGGCTCACCGGGCCGTCCCCGGGGGGGAGCTCCGCGACCCGCAGGGTCTTGGGGAACTCCGCCTCGCTCGGCGGGGGCAGCAGCGGCCCGGGGTAGCCGATGCCCGCCCAGGTCGGGTTGGATCCCGCGGAGTCGGGGGCGGTGTAGAACATCGCCAGCACGGTGCTCTGCAGCACCAGTGCCCCCGGGGCGGTCGCGGGGTCGGTCAGCACCCGGCGCCACCGGGCGGCGCGCTCGTCCTCGTCGAGACCGGTGAAGTCCGTGCCCAGCGCGTCGAGCGCAGCCTTCACGAGGCGTTGCACGTGCGGCGCCCACGTCGGCAGCACGGCGGCGAGGACCTGGTCGACGCCGGTGTCGCTCGCCCGGGTGGCCAGCAGCCGGGCGCGTCCGCCGGTCTCGCCCCCGGGGTCGACGGCGGGGACCAGCGTGTCGCACACCGCGGTGAGCAGTTCGACGGTCGGGGTCGTGGCGACGGTCATCGGGACTCCTCGAGGGGCGGCTGGGCCGGCAGGGCCTGGGTGCGTCGATCCTCGTGTGCGCGCGCGGGCCGGGCTCCCGGTGCGTATCGCTCAGCGGACCCGCTCCCCGAGCCCCGTGCCGGGAGGTCGTGAGACTGACCGGCGTGACCGCCGAGACCCCCGGCCTGCGCCGCGCGTACGCCGACACGCCCCTGGGCCAGCTCCACTACGCCGAGCAGGGCGAGGGCCCTGCTCTCCTGCTGCTGCACCAGACCCCCCGCTCGCACGACGAGTTCGCCGAGCTGATGCCCCTGCTGGGGCGCGAGGTCCGGGCGATCGCCATGGACATGTACGGCTTCGGCCTGTCGGCCAAGCCGGCGGCGCCCCAGACCGTGGAGCAGTACGCCGCCGGCGTGCTGGCCCTCGCCGACGCGCTGGGGCTCGGTGAGTTCGCGGTGCTCGGCCACCACACCGGTGCCGTCGTCGCCGTCGAGGTCGCTGCCGCGGCCCCCACGAAGGTGCGCAGCGTCGTCCTCTCCTCCCCCGCCTTCACCGACGCGGGCTACCGCGAGCACGCCGCGAGCGGCCCGGGCGTCGACGACGCCGAGCACGTCGCCGACGGCTCGCACCTGACGACGCTCTGGGCCCAGCGTGCGCCCTACTACCCCGACGCGCTGCGGGTCGACCTGCTCGACCGCTTCGTGCGCGACGCCCTCGCCCCCGGCGTCGACCCGATGGAGGGACACCTCGCGTGCGCCCGCTACGTCATGGAGGACCGCATCGGCCTGGTCACCGCACCGGTGCTGGTCCTCGGCGCCGGCGCCGACCCGTTCGCCTTCCCCGACGTCGAGCGGGTCCAGCGGGCGCTGACCGGCGCCGAGAGCGTCGAGGTCGCCACCATCGCCGAGGGCACCATCCCGATGGCGGAGCAGTGCCCCGACCAGGTGGCAGCCGCCGTCCTGCCGTTCGTCATCCGCGCCGACCGGCAGCAGGGGGTCCCGGCGTGAACGTCATCGGCTACACCGACCGCCTCAGCTACCGTGGCGGCCAGTCCGTCCACGCACGGTTCTCGACCACGGCGGAGTCGTTCCGCGCCGGGCTGGTGCGCATCGTCAACGGCGACCCGCACCCCCTCGGCCCCGGCACCGACATCCGCGAGGTCTCCTCCGCGCTCGACGGCACGACGTACGCCGGACGCGTGCAGCCGCTGCGGCCGGGCTCGTGCCTGGACGTCGACGAGTCGCCGCTGCACGGCCACGAGGTCGAGCTCGGGACGTGGGTGCGCCCGACCCTGGTGCCGTGCCCGCACCCGCAGACCGTGCTGACGCTGGTCACGGGCGGCGACGAGGCCCTGCGCCTCACGATCGACGCGGAGGGCCGGTGGGCGCTGGTCGCGCCCGGTGCTGCGCCCGCCGTCGGGGAGCCCGCACTGGCCCACCGCTGGACCCGCGTGGAGCTGCGCGTCGACCCGTCGGGGGCTGCGACCGCCGTCCTGACGACCGTGGGCCGACCGCCCCTCACCCTGAGGACGTCCGCCGCCGGCCTCGCGGACGCGGACTCCCTGGGTCTGGTCGTCGCCGCCCGCCCCGACGGCGACTGGTTCACCGACTTCCTCAACGGCCGCGTCGAGGCGCCTCGCCTGACCGGGCTCGCCGCGTGGGACTTCGGCCCCACCAGCACCGCACGTCAGGTGACCAACACCCTGGGCGACGGCTTCACCGGGCGCACCCACAACTTCCCGCTGCGCGCGTGCCTCGGTCACGCCGGTGCCGGCGACGACGCCGACCCGCGGCTCGCCCCTGCGGCGTACTCCGCGATCCACTTCCACGACGACGACCTCGACGACGCCCGGTGGGACGACGACCTCGTGCTCCCGCTTCCCCAGGACCTCCCGACCGGCGTCTACGGCATCCGGGTCGAGGCGAGCGACGGCACCGAGGACACCGTGCCGTTCGTCGTCGCCCCCACCACCCCGAGCGCCCCGGTGCTGCTCGTGCTGCCGACGTTCAGCTACCTCGCCTACAGCTGCGAGCACGTGATGGCGGACCCCGGGGCGCGGGCCTACCTCGAGGGCGTCGGCGTCGCCGACGTGCCCGACTTCGGCGGCAACCGGCACGACGCCTACCTGGTCGCCGAGGGACTGCGCAGCCTCTACGACGTGCACACCGACCTCAGCGGGGTCTGCTTCACCTCCACCCAGAAGCCGCTGCCCAACATCCGCCACGACCACCGGTGGGCCGCCGTCGCCGGCGGCGACACCTCAGCACACCAGTTCAGCGCCGACCTGCACCTGGTGGCGTGGCTCGAGCAGCAGGGCATCGGCTACGACGTCGTCACCGACCAGGAGGTCCACGACGGCGGTCTCGAGCTGCTGCAGGACTACCGCGTGGTGCTCACCGGCAGCCACCCGGAGTACCCCACCACGACGATGTACCGCGCCTACGAGTCCTACCTCGACCAGGGCGGGAGGATGCTCTACCTCGGCGGCAACGGCTTCTACTGGGTCACCTCCATCGACCCCGAGGAGGGCCACACCATCGAGATCCGTCGCACGGCGGGCATCCGGGCCTGGCAGCCGGAGCCCGGCGAGTGGCACCACCTGACGACCGGCGAGCTCGGCGGGCTCTGGCGCAACCGCGGCCTCCCGCCGCAGGGCCTCGTCGGCGTCGGCATGGCGAGCCAGGGCTTCGACGGCAACCGCCCCTACGACGTGCTCGTCGACCGCGACGACCCGCGCTGCTCGT
>Ga0325401_1001511_pt1 | contig 19684 bp, 19 predicted proteins | sample PopdelMetagenome_FD_205666 | JGI IMG/M metagenome (GOLD analysis project Ga0325401, IMG submission 205666) | Populus deltoides microbial communities from Bellville, Georgia, United States - Xylem-PdKOR-R2 | ecosystem: Host-associated > Plants > Phyllosphere > Stem > Wood/Secondary xylem | place... | reverse complement strand
TGGTGGTCGGGGTGGTCGCCGTGGGCGCCGCCGTCCTGGTCCCCCGGCTGACCGCACCCGCGCCCGCCGCGGTGAGCCAGGCCGACCCCGGCCCGGTGCTGCTGGTCCCCGGCTACGGCGGCTCGACCGGCGGCCTGCAGCAGCTGGCCGACGTGCTGACCGCCGCCGGCCGCGACGCCGCGGTCGTCGCGCTGCCCGGTGACGGCACCGGTGACCTGCAGGCGTCGGCCGCGGTGCTCGGCGACGCGGTGGACGACGCCCTCGACCGCACCGGGGCGACCAGCGTCGACGTCGTGGGCTACTCCGCCGGCGGCGTCGTGGCCCGCCTCTGGGCGGCCGACGGCGGCGCCGACCAGGTGCGGCGGGTGGTCACCCTGGGCTCCCCGCAGCACGGGACGACGATCGCCGACCTCGGCTCGTCGCTGGCCCCCGACCAGTGCCCCGAGGCGTGCCAGCAGCTGACCACCAGCAGCGAGCTGCTGCGCCGGCTCAACGCCGGCGACGAGACGCCGGCCGGGCCGACCTGGGTGTCGATCTGGACCCAGGACGACCAGACCGTCACCCCGCCGACGTCCGCGGTGCTCGACGGGGCGCTCAACATCAGCGTGCAGTCGGTCTGCGCCGACGCCACCGTGGGCCACGGCCAGCTCCCGACCGACCCGCTGGTGCAGGGCATGGTGGTCGCCGAGCTGGCGGCGGGGCAGCCGGTCGAGCTGGGCCCGGCCGACTGCGCCCGCCTCTCCAGCTGAGGGGCTCAGACCTGGACGTCGACGCGCTGCTCGCGCATCCAGCGGTCGACGAACAGCAGCCGGTCCTGCACGTTGCGCGGGGCCTCCCGGCCGGCGTCCAGGTCGACCAGGTCGGCCAGTGGTGAGCCGCCGTCGTCGGCCAGGGCGGCGAACCGGCGGCTGATCTCGGCGGCGTACCGGGGGTCCTGGGTGGAGGGGTAGGGGCTCTTCACCCGCTCGACGACCGACTGCGGCAGCAGGTCGGCGGTGGCCGCGCGCAGCAGGCTCTTCTCCCGGCCGTCGAACGTCTTCAGGTGCCACGGGGCGTTGAAGACGTACTGCACCAGCCGGTGGTCGCAGAAGGGCACCCGCACCTCGAGGCCCACCGCCATGCTCATCCGGTCCTTGCGGTCCAGGAGCACGGGCAGGAAGCGGGTCAGGTAGGCGTAGCTGACCTCGCGCATGCGGGCGTCGTGCCCGGTCTCCCCGGCCAGCCGGGGCACCTCGGCCATGGTCTGCCGGTAGGCGTCCTCGACGTGGCCGGCCAGGTCGAGCTCCTTGGCCACCCGCTCGTGCAGCAGGTCGCCCATCGCGTACCCGCTGATCATCTTCCCGGCCAGCCAGGGGAACGTGTCGGCGCCGACCGCGGCGGGGTCGTGGAAGTCGATGTAGCCGCCGAACACCTCGTCGGCGCTCTCGCCCGACAGCGCCACCGTCGAGCTCTGCCGCACGGCGGCGAACAACAGGTACAGCGAGGTGTCCATCTCGCCGATCCCCGGGGTGTCCCGGGCCCGCAGGACGGCGTCGCGGGCCTCGTCGTCCAGCAGCCGGGCGTCGTCGAGCACGACGTCGGTGTGGTCGCTGCGCACGTGGGCGGCGACGTCGCGCACGTAGGGGGCGTCGGGGGTGCCGCGCACCTCGTCGGCGACGAAGTCGGTGTCGTTGCCGGCGAAGTCCACCGAGAACGACCGCACCGGACCCTGCCCGGCCTCGGCGAGCTGGCGGGCGGCCAGCGCGGTGAGGGCCGAGGAGTCCAGCCCGCCGGACAGCAGGGTGCACAGCGGGACGTCGGCGACCAGCTGGCGCCGCGCGGTGTCGTCGAGGATCTCGCGCACCCGGGCCACCGTGGCGTCGACGTCGTCGGTGTGCGGCGTGGACTCCAGCTGCCAGTAGCGCAGCTCCTGCACCCCGGACCGGCTCACCCGCACGACGTGCCCGGGCGGCACCTCGCGCAGCCCGGCGAAGGGGGTGTGGGCCGGGTCGGCGACGATGCCGAACACCTGGCGCAGCCCGGCGGGGTCGACCACCGGCCGCACCGCGGGGTGGGCGAGCACCGCCTTGGGCTCGGAGCCGAAGAGCACGCCGTCGGGGGTCGGGGAGTAGTAGAGCGGCTTGACGCCCAACCGGTCGCGGACCAGCAGCAGCTCCTCGCGGCGGGCGTCCCAGAGGGCGTAGGCGAACATGCCGTTGAACCCCGACACCACCTCGCGGGGGTCGCGGTCGCCCGCGGCGCGGTGTGCGCGCAGTACGACCTCGGTGTCGCTGCCGGTGTCGAACCGGCCGCCCAGCGCCGCGCGGTGCTCGCGGAAGTCGTACACCTCGCCGGAGTAGACGATCGCCAGCTCGTCGTCGGCCACCCGGTCGGCGTCGGGGCCGGCACCCAGCGCGCCGGTGGCCGACAGCGCCATGGGCTGGCGGCCGTGGGCCACGTCGATGACGGCCAGGCGCCGGTGGCCCAGCGCCACGTGCGGGCGCAGGTAGAGCCCCTCGTCGTCGGGCCCCCGGCAGGCCATGGTCCCGGTCATGGCCAGCGCCGTCGCCCGGTGCTGCCGGAGGTCGTCGTCGAACGAGACCCAGCCCGCGATGCCGCACATGTGGTGTCCTCCCGATGTGGTTGGTGTTGCCAACCTGTTGCTACGCCGGGAGACGGTTACCTGCAACTCCGGTTCACAGGGAACTCCCCGGTTCAGCGACCGAGGGCGGTGCGGATCCGCGCGACGGCGGTCGGGCCCACGCCGTGCAGGGCGAGCAGGTCGGCCTCGGGGACGGCGGCGACCGACTCCAGCGTGGTCAGGCCCGCGGCCCGCAGCGCCCGGGTGGCCGGGGCACCGAGGCTGGGCAGCGGGGTGCCCTTGGGCGCCGGCTCCCGCTCGGGCACCGGCCGTCCGGCGGCCCGCAGCGCGGCGTCGACCACCGCGGCCCCGCGAGCCGACAGCCGGTAGCCGATGTCCAGGGACTCGGTGAGCCCGAGCTCCTTGAGCTTGCGCACGTCGCGCTTGAACTCCGGGGTGGGCCGACCCAGCTCCTCGGCCAGCTCCGGCGCCCGGCGCTCGGGGTGGGCGTCGACGATCGCCAGCGTGGCCGCCGTCCAGGGCCCGGTCGACGAGGCGCGGTCCAGCCGGTCCAGCCGCGCCCGGAGCTCGGCGACCTCCTCGGGCGTCGGCGGGGTGCGGCGCAGCACGGCCCGGGGATCCTCGCCGGCGAAGCGGATGCCCACGCGGAACACCGGCCGCTCGTGGTTGGTCGACAACCCGCGGCGCAGGGCCTCCAGCGAGGCGGCCCCGGCGCGGCGGGCGTCGTCCTCGGTCAGGGCAGCGGGGTCGACCTCGTCGACCGAGGTGACCTCCACCAGCCCCACCCGGGTGCGCATGCGCGTGCCCACCAGCAGCCGGGGCCGCTCCCACCGCCGGAAGGCGAGGTCGATGTCCCCGGCGACGACACGGTCGAGCTCGGTGGGAGAGATCCGCACGGGCAGACGATAGGGCCCCCAGCCGACGGCTAGCTGGTGATGTCCTTGGTGGTGAAGTTGGCCCAGGCCGCGCCCAGCAGCACCACCACGTAGACCGCCTGCAGGCCCAGTCCCCGGGTCACGTCGCGCCACAGGATCGGGTCGCGGAAGAAGTCGACGAAGCTCAGCCAGTAGCGGGTGGGCAGGTAGGGGGCGATGTCCGAGGCGGCGTCGAGGGTGAACAGCAGCGACGAGCCGATGAGCACCGCCAGCGCGCCGAGGGTGGCCAGCTGCGGGGAGTCGGTGAGCGTGGAGAAGAACAGCGCGAACGCCGCGACCCCCAGCATCGAGACGGTGACGTAGCCGATCGACAGCACCGTGCGCCAGGCGACCTGCTCGGGGGTGAGGGTGCTGCCCGACAGCGCGGTGGTGGCGCCCACCGACTGCACCTCGAACAGCGTCGTGCCGACGACGTACCCGACCGCCGCCACGATGACCACCGTGACCAGCACGAACGCGATGACCGCGACCAGCTTGGCCACCAGCAGCCGGGTGCGCCCCGCGGGTCGGGCCAGCAGGTAGCGCAGGGTGCCGCCCTGCGCCTCGCCGGCCACCGCGTCGCCGGCAACCACCGCCACCGCGATGGGCAGGAACAGCGGCAGCACGATGGCCAACGCCGCCAGCGGGAACAGCGTGCCGTTGGTGAGCACGGCCGACAGGAACGCCGGCCCCTCCCCCGGCCGCGGCGCCAGGTCGGTGAGCTTGAGCAGGACGGCGACCAGGATCGGCAGGCTGTTGAGCAGCGCGATGGTGATCCAGGTGCGCGGCCGGCGGAACAGCTTGCGCAGCTCGACGGCGATCACGCGGCGGCCTGCACGCGGTCGCCCGAGCCGGCCGCCGCGGCGAGCACGACCTCCTCCAGCGTGGGCCGCTGCAGCACCAGCCCCGACACCGGCACGCCCGCGCCGACCAGCACGGCGTTCACCTCCGCCGGTTCGCTGCCCCGCACCACCAACCGGTCGCCGTCGCCGGACAGCACCCGGGCCCCGAGCACCTCGCGGGCCCGGTCGGCGTGCGGGGTGTCCACGACGGTGGCCCCGGTGGGCGCGGTGAGGGTGGCCAGGTCGTCCTGCAGCACCATGCGCCCGCGGTCGAGCACGCCCACCCGGGTGGCCAGCTGCTCGATCTCGGCCAGCAGGTGGCTGGAGAGGAAGACCGTGGTGCCGGTGCGGTTGAGGTCCAGCAGCAGGGTGCGGATCTCGTGGATGCCCTGGGGGTCCAGCCCGTTGGTGGGCTCGTCGAGCACCAGCAGGTCCGGACGGCGCAGCAGCGCACCGGCCAGACCCAGCCGCTGGCGCATGCCGAGGGAGAACCCGCGCACCGGCCGCTTGCCGACCCCACCCAGCCCGACCTGCTCGAGGACCTCGCCGATGCGGGCCTTCCGGGTGCGCCGCACCCCGCCGGGGCCGGCGGCGTCGAACAGCGACAGGTTCGCCGTCGCCGACAGGTGGCCGTAGGCGGCGGGGTGCTCGATGAGCGCGCCCACCCGGGGCAGCACCTCGCGGGCCGCCCGGGGGATCGGCCGGCCGAGCACCTCGACCGTGCCCGCGGTGGGCAGCACCAGCCCGAGCAGCATGCGCACGGTGGTGGTCTTGCCCGAGCCGTTGGCGCCGAGGAACCCGTAGACGTCGCCGGCACGCACGTCGAGGTCGATGCCGTCGACCGCCCGCACGCTGCCGTAGGCCTTGCGCAGCCCGTGGGTGGCGATCACGGTGCTGCTCACGAGACCTCCTGGCCGGCGCTGGTCGGCTCGGTCACTGGGCTGCCTCCTGGATCTGGCGCGCGGCGGTGGCCAGCGCGTCGAGGGTCACGGTGCCGGCCAGCAGGTAGGTGCCGCTGCCGCCGTCCCGGGTGCTGGTGCCGGCGACCATCAACGACAGCGGGCCGGACGCGATGCGCACCCCGAGCTCGTCGACGACGGCGCCGGGGGTGCGGGCGAGCTGGTCGCGCAGCGACCCGGCGGCGCGGCCGGGCAGCGCGCTGACCGCGAGCACCGTGATGCCCGAGCCGTAGGCGCCCACCTGGTCGGGCACGCCGTCGAAGGCGCGCCGGTCCAGGCCGGCGAGGGTGCCGGGCAGGTCGGCGCGCTCCTGCCGCCCGAGGTCGATGTCCCGCAGGTCCTGGTCGGCGGTGACGTCGGCGCCCGGCGGGGGGTCGAAGGCGGTGGTGGCCGCGGCGGGGGCCTGCAGGTCGAGGTCGAGGAAGCGGGTGTCCAGCGCGGGCACCGACGTGCCGGCGCCGCGCACCACCACCCGCAGGGGCAGCCCGGTGCCCGGGTCGACCCAGACGTCGACGGCCGAGACCGACGCGGCCTCGTCGGCCGGGGTGTAGCGCAGCCCGAGCGCGTCCACGCCGGCCACCCGGGCCGGGGCGGTGCGGGTCAGCTCGTCGTCGGTGGCCTCGGACAGCAGCCGGCGGCCCAGGGCGCTGGGCAGCAGGTCCGGCGCCGAGGGCAGGGCCAGCGGGGGGTCGTCACCGCGGCTGGCGCGCTGGTCGGCGTAGTCCCAGGTCCACGTGCCGGTGGCGTCGCGGTGGGTGCCGGTCTCGCCGGTGGCGGTCACCACGTCGACCCGCCAGTCGTCGGCACCGCGGTACCAGGCGCGCAGCGACGTCTGGTCCGACAGCAGGTCGGCGACGCCGGTGAGCGCGTCGGACACCGGCAGGGTCAGGCCGCCGGTGGAGATCGCGTAGCCGGAGAACCCGACGTCGGCGCTGGCCACCACGCGGGCCCGCAGGTCGGCCGCGGACACGTCGTCGTCGCCGGCCGGGAGCGCCGCGACCACCGCCGGCAGGGCCAGGAGGACCGCCAGCCCGAGCGCCACGAGCGCCCAGCGCCACCCCCGTCGGACCATGCCCCACCGTACGTCGGGGCGCGCAGGTGCTGCCGGTTTCAAGCACCTTCACACCGTCTGCACAGCTCAGCGGGCGAGGAACAGCTCCAGGCCCTCGACGGCGAGCGCGTGGTCCTCGGCCTGCGGCAGACCCGACACGGTGAGGGTGCCGACGACGCCGACGCCCGCCACGGTGATCGGGAAGGCCCCGCCGTGCCCGGCCATCCGGGTCGCGTCGATCCACGGCGCGTCCTCGAACGCCTGCCCGCGGGCGCGGGCCTGCAGGCCGGCCAGGAACGAGGAGGTGCCCAGCTCGCGCACCGTCTCGACCTTGCGGGCGATCCAGACGTCGTTGTGCGCGGCGGTGCCGGCCAGGGCGGCGTGGAAGAGCTGCTGCTGACCGCGGGTGACGTCGACGGTCACCGGCAGGCCGCGGGTGCGGGCCAGGTCGACCACCAGGGTGCCCAGCGCCCAGGCGTCGTCGTGGGTGAAGCGGGTGAGCACCAGGCGGCGCTCCTGCTCCTGCACCTGGGCGATGAGGGCGGTCGGGTCGTCGCCGGCGTCGTCGGTCACCGGGTGATCGTCGCAGAGCGCCCGGGCCGGCGGGCCGCTAGCGTCGGCGCCCGTGGCAGCACCGATCTCCGACGCCGTCGTCGTCGACGTCCTCCGCCGGGTCGACCGCCTGTGGGCCCCGGTGGTGGACCGGCTGGACCGGCCCCCCTCGCTGCCGGCCGCCGAGCGGGCGTCGTGGTGGGCCGAGACCGCCGGCCGGGTGGTGGCGGTCGGGTCGGCCGCGCCGCGCTTCGCCGGCAAGCTGGCCGACCTGCTGCCCCTGCAGAACGCGGTCGGGGCCGCCGTGCAGTCCCTCGTCGTGCTGGGGGTCGCCACCGAGCACGGGGTCACCGACCCGGCCGAGCGCGTCGCGCTGCTGTCCCGGGTGCTGCTGGACCGCCCGCTGACCGCCGACCAGGTGCAGCCGCTGCTGTCCCGGCAGCGGGGCGCCTACGCCGACGACGTCCTCGGCGAGCGCGAGCGCCGGCGCGGTGCCGCCGGGGCGGCCCGCACCCTGTGGCGGGTGGCCCGGTTGCTGGGCCGCGTCGACGACGCCCTCGACGCCCGGCCCAAGGGCAACCTGGGCGCGCGGGCGCTGTCGAACCTGCCGGTCGTCGGGGTGGTCGGCGGCTACCGGGCCGAGCGGGTGGCCCTGCGCCGCGCGGCTCAGGAGGCCGACGCGGCGCTCAGCGGCACCAGCCGCTCGTAGACCTCGCGGGTCGCCGTCGAGCGGTTCATGGTGATGAAGTGGATGCCGGGCACGCCCTCGGCCAGCAGCGTCGCGCACATGTCGGTGGCGACCTCCACCCCGAGGTCGCGCTGGGCCGCCCTGGCCTCGGGCGTCGTGCCGTCGACGGCGGCGAACCGCGCGGCCAGCTCGGCCGGGAACGCCTGGCCCGACAGCTGCACGATGCGGGCGATCTGCTTGGTGCTGGTCACCGGCATGACCCCGGCCAGCACCGGGACGTCGCAGCCCCGCGCGGCGACCCGGTCGCGCAGGCGCAGGTAGTCCTCGACCCGGAAGAACATCTGGGTGATCGCGAAGTCGGCACCGGCCCGGCACTTGGCCACGAACATGTCCGCGTCGGTCTCGGGGTCCGGCGAGCGCGGGTGCGACTCGGGGAACGCGGCGACGCCGACGCCGAAGTCGCCGATGGACTTGACCAGCTCGACCAGCTCGGCGGCGTAGCGCAGGCCCTGGGGGTGGGCGGTCCACTCGGCCTGCGGGTCGGCGCCGGGTGGGTCGCCGCGCAGCGCCATGATGTTGCGCACCCCGGCCGCGGCCAGCCGGCTGACCACGTTGCGCAGCTCGGCCACCGAGTGGTCGACCGCGGTGAGGTGGGCCAGCGGCAGCATCGTGGTGTCGGTGGCGATGCGCTCGGTGACGGCCAGCGTGCCCTCGCGGGTCGAGCCGCCGGCGCCGTAGGTCACCGACACGAACGAGGGCGCCAGCCGCTCGAGCTCGCGCAGCGCGGTCCACAGCTGCGCCTGCCCGGCGTCGTCCTTGGGCGGGAAGAACTCGAAGGACCAGGTGGGTCGACCCTGGTCGAGCAGGTCGCGCACGGTGCCGGTCACGGGCCAGGAGCCTACGGCGCGGCACGGCTCCTGGGCGGCAGGCCGGGACCGTGCCGGTGATCACGACGGGTGCGGACCGCCGGGTCCGGGCATACTCGCAGGGTGACCGCAGGGACCAGAGTGACTCCATCCACCAGCGCAAACAGCGCTGACCAGGCGGTTTCCCTCCGCGCCGCCGACCTCGAGCGGCTGCGCACCACGGTCAGCGACACCCTCGAGGCCTTCCTCGCCGAGAAGCGCGCCGTGCTCGCGGGCATGGACGACGAGCTGGTGCCGGTGCTCGAGGAGGTCCGCTCGGTGGCCGAGGGCGGCAAGCGGCTGCGCCCGGCCTTCGCCTACTGGGGGTGGCGCGCGGTCTCCACCGCCCACCCCGAGGACGACGCCGCCGTGCTCCGCGCCGTCGCCGCGCTGGAGTTCGTGCACGGCAGCGCCCTGGTGCACGACGACGTCATGGACGAGGCCACCACCCGGCGTGGCCGCCCGGCCACCCACGTGGGCTTCGCCGACCGGCACGCCGCCCGCGGCCTCGACGGCGACGGCGCCCTGTTCGGCACCGGCGCGGCGATCCTGGTCGGCGACCTGGCCCTGGTGTGGAGCGACGAGCTGCTGCGCCGGTCGGGGATCTCGGCCGAGGCGCTGGTCCGGGCCCGCCCGGTGTGGGACACCATGCGCACCGAGGTGACCGCCGGGCAGTACCTGGACCTGCTGCGCGCCGCCGGCGGCCTGCCCGGCCCCGAGGGCGCGCTCAAGGTCGCCCGCTACAAGAGCGCCGGCTACACCGTGCAGCGCCCGCTGCACCTGGGCGCGGCGATCGCCGACGCCGGACCCGAGGTGGTCGAGGCCTACACCGCCATCGCGCTGCCACTGGGCGAGGCCTTCCAGCTGCGCGACGACGTCCTGGGGGTCTTCGGCGACCCGGGCATCACGGGCAAGTCCGCCGACGAGGACCTCCGCGAGGGCAAGCAGACCCTGCTCGTCGCGCTCACCGCGACCGCCGCCGACGCCGACGGGCGCGCCCTGCTGCACCGCGTGCTGGGCGACCCGGGCTCCTCGGCCGCCGAGCTCGACGACGTCCGCGACCTCATGCGCCGCACCGGTGCCCTGCAGCAGGTCGAGGACCGCATCACCACCCAGACCGCCGCCGCCCGCGAGGCCATCGCCGACGCGCCGGTGCTCGACGACGCCCGCAAGGCCCTCGACGCACTCGCCGTCGCCGCCACCACCCGCACCACGTGAGGACCGTCCCCGGACCCACCGAGCGGGTCGTCGTGGTCGGCGCCGGGCTGGCCGGGCTGTCGGCCGCGCTGCGGCTGCGCGGCGCCGGCCGCGAGGTCACCGTGGTCGAGCGCGGCCCGGGCCCCGGCGGCCGCGCCGGGCGGGTCGAGCGCGACGGCTACGCCCTGGACACCGGGCCCTCGGTGCTCACCGCCCCCGGGCTGATCCGCGACGCGCTGGCCTGCGTCGGCGAGCGGCTGGAGGACCGGCTGGAGCTGCTGCCGCTGGAGACCACCTACCGCGCCCAGTACGCCGACGGCTCGACCATCGACGTGCACGCCGACCCGGCCGCCTTCGCCGCCGAGGCCGAGCGGGTCTGCGGCCCCGGCGCGGGCGAGGAGGTGCTGGCCTACCTGCAGCACATCCGCGACCTCGACCGGCTGCAGTGGGACGTCTTCATCGACCGCAACCTCGACTCCCCGCTCGACCTGGTCGGGCGCCCGGTGCTCGAGCTGGCCCGCCGCGGCGGGTTCGGCCGGCTGGCCCCGCACGTCGACCGCCGGCTCACCGACGACCGGCTCCGCCGGCTGTTCAGCTTCCAGGCGCTCTACGCCGGGGTCTCGCCGTTCCGGGCCATCGCCGCCTACGCGATCATCGCCGAGCTCGACATCGGCAAGGGCGTCTGGCACCCGGTCGGCGGCATCCACGCGGTGCCCGCCGCCCTGGCCGCCGCCGCCGCCGACGCCGGGGTCACCTTCCGGTACGGCACGGGCGTGGCCTCGCTCGACCTGCGCGGTGGCCGCGCGGTCGGCGTCCGGCTCGAGGACGGCGAGCTGCTGCCCGCCGACGCCGTGGTGGTGACCGTCGACCGCCCCGAGTCGCTGGTGCCCGCCCGCCGCCGGCGGGTGCGGCCCACCCACTCCCCCAGCTGCGTGGCCATCCACGTCGGCGTGCGGCAGGAGTTCGCCGACCGGGCGCACCACACCATCAGCTTCGGCGACTCGTGGCGCGGGGTCTTCGACGAGCTGACCCGCACCGGGCGCCCGATGAGCGACCCCAGCCTGCTGATCTCGATGCCCAGCAAGACCGACCGCAGTCTGGCCCCCGAGGGCGGCCAGGTGATCAGCATCGTGGCGCCCACCCCGAACCTCGACCTGGCCCCGGGCATCGACTGGCCGGCGCTGGGCCCCCGCTACCGCGACGAGGTGCTGCAGACCATGGAGGCCCGCGGCTGGACCGGGCTGACCGGGTCGGTCGAGGTCGAGGAGCTGCTCACCCCCACCGACTGGGCCGCCCAGGGCATGGCCGCCGGCACGCCGTTCGCCCTCGCCCACACGTTCGCCCAGACCGGCCCGTTCCGGCCCTCGACCTACCCGCGCGGGGGTCCGGAGAACGTGGTGCTGGCCGGGTCGAGCGTGCAGCCGGGCGTCGGCGTCCCGATGGTGCTGGTCAGCGGCCGGCTCGCCGCGCAGCGGATCACGGGATGACGCCGGACCTGGAAGCCGCCTACGCCCGGTGCCGGGCGATCGCGGCCGAGCACGGCAAGTCCTACTTCCTGGCCACCCGGCTGCTCACCCGTGACCGCCGGCAGGCGATCCACGCGCTCTACGCCGCCGCGCGGGTCGCCGACGACATCGTCGACGTCGGCGCCGACGCCCCGGGCCGCGACCCCGAGGCCGAGCTGCTGGCCTGGTCGACCGATGCGCTGCGCGCCGTCGAGACCGGGACGTCGACCGACCCGGTGCGGCTGGCGCTGGCCGACACGGTGCGCCGCTACGACATCCCCCGCGAGCACCTCGTCGACTTCCTGGCCGCCATGACCAGCGACCTCGACGTCGTCGGGTACGCAGACCTCGACGCCCTCGACCGGTACATGTGGGGCTCGGCGTCGGTCATCGGGCTGCAGGTGCTCCCGGTGCTCGGCACGGCTCGCGGGGTCAGCCGCGAGGAGGCCGCCCCGCACGCCATCGCGCTGGGCGAGGCCTTCCAGCTGACCAACTTCCTGCGCGACGTCGCCGAGGACGTCGACCGCGGCCGGGTCTACCTGCCCGCGGACATGATGGCCGCGCACGGGGTCACCCGCGAGCAGCTGGCCCAGCGCCGGCACACCCCCGGGTTCACCGCGCTGATGCGCGAGATGGTCGACGTCGTCCGGCGCCGGTACGACGACGCGGCCCCCGGCACCCCCATGCTGGCGCCGGAGTCGCGCGACTGCGTGCGGGCGGCCACCGACCTCTACGGCGGCATCCTGCGCGAGATCGAGAAGGCCGACTACCGGGTGCTCGACGGCCGGGTGTCGGTGGGCAAGCCGCGCCGCCTGGCGGTGTTCGCCCGCCGGTTGACCGCCGCCCAGCTGGCCAGGGTCAGGGTGACCATCGCCCACCCGAAGAGCAGGTCCTCGACCGGGGCGTAGGCGATCCGCGGGCCCCAGATCGTCGTGGGCTCGTAGGTCACCACACCCAGGCCGGTGAGCACGCCGTTCATCAACAGCTGGAAGAACACGATGATCGCGTAGGCGGTCCAGTACGCCTTCCGGATCACCATGCGGGTGCGGTACACGAACAGGTCCAGCACCAGGACGACGACGACCGCGGTCACCGCCAGCGCGCTGTAGCTCACTGCGGTCCCCTCCCCGCCGAGGCCTCCTCGGCCGGGTAGCCGGCGTCCCAGCCGGTCACCGTGCGCACCGCCTCCAGGGCGAGCACCGAGGCCAGCGGGACGACGAGGAAGAACAGCACCTCCTCGACCGGGATCCCCCCGGGCAGCCGCACGCCGAGGGTGTAGACGTCGCTGTAGTCCCAGTGCCCCTGCGCGATCGCGTAGAGCACCCAGACGACGAACACGACGAACTCGGGCAGCACGGCCAGCACGAGCCGCCGCCAGCGCGGGTAGACCCGGACGTGCAGCACCAGCTCCAGCGGGGCGGTGACCACGAGGACCCCGGCCAGCAGGCCGAGGTACGTGAGGTGGCTCAGAACGCCAACGCCTGGGCGCGGCGGGTGACCTCGGTGTGCCGGTCGTCGCGCAGCGCCTGGATCGGGGTGCCGGGCAGCGAGTCGTCCTCACGGAAGAGCCAGTCCCAGGCCTCCTGCTCGGAGAAGCCGCTGTCGCCGAGCAGGGTCAGCAGACCGGGCAGGTGCCGCAGCACCTCGCCGTCCTGGATGACGTCGACGGGGATCTTGCTGCGCCCGCTGCCGGGCAGAGCGAGGAGCTTGCCGTCGTTGACCAGCTGCCGCACGCGGTTGGGCGAGACGCCGATCAGCTTGGCGACCTCTTGGGGGGTGTAGAACTCCACGCCCATCAGCTTAGGTCGGCGGCATGACCGGTCCGACCCAGCGCCGCCGCAGCCCCGGTGAGCAGCCCGCGCCCCGCGAGGACACCCACCTCGACCTCGACCGCCTCGAGGCCCGTGCGCGCGAGGTGCTGGACCCGGAGGTGTTCGACTACTACGCCGGCGGCGCCGACGCCGAGGTGTCGCTGGCGGAGGCCCCGCAGACGTGGCGGTCGTGGCGGCTGCGACCGCGGGTGCTGCGCGGGGTCGACGCCGCGGCGCCGGCCACCACCCTGCTGGGCAGCCCCGTGGCTGGCCCGGTGGGCGTGGCGCCCTGGGCGTACCAGGCGATGGCCCACCCCGAGGGGGAGCTCGCCACCGCGCGGGGCGCCGCCGCCGCCGGGGCCCTCATGACCGTGTCCACCAGCGCGAACCACTCCCTGGAGGAGGTGGCGGCCGCCGCGCCCGGTGCACCGCAGTGGTTCCAGCTCTACCGGCAGCACTCCCCCGCGCACACCGACGACCTGGCCCGCCGCGCCGGGGCGGCCGGCTACCGGGCCCTGGTGCTCACCGTCGACCTGCCCGTGCTGGGCCGGCGCCGCCGCGACCTGCGCCACGACTTCGCCCTCCCGGCGCACCTGCGCATGGCCAACCACCCCGGTGCCGAGGGCCGGCCCGCGCCGGCGGCGGACGCCACGCCGACCTGGACCGTCGCCGACGTGGGCAGGTTCGCCGGGCTCAGCGGGCTGCCGGTGGTGGTCAAGGGCGTGCTGCGCGCCGACGACGCGCTGGCCTGCGTGCGGGCGGGGGCCTCGGCGGTGTGGGTGTCGGCGCACGGCGGGCGGCAGGTGGACCTCGTCGTCCCCAGCGCGCACGCCCTGCCCGAGGTGGTCGACGCCGTGCGCGGCGAGACCGGGCCGGACGGCGGCGACGTCGAGGTCTACGTCGACGGCGGGGTGCGCAGCGGCACCGACGCGCTGGTGGCCCTGGCCCTCGGCGCCCGGGCGGTGTTCCTGGGCCGGCCCACCGCCTGGGGCCTGGCCACCGGCGGGGCCGCGGGCGTCGCGGCGGTGCTGGCGGGGGTGTCCGACGAGCTGGCCCACACCATGACCCTGTGCGGTGTGGCCGACCCCGCCGACGCCGCGCCGGACCTGCTGGTGCGACAGGGGTGGCTGGCGCGGTGAACGGGGACCGGTGATGCGCACCGCCCGCGTCGTTCGGCCGGGGTGCTGGCCTGCGCTCGTATGCTCGGGCACGTGGACACCGCCGTGACCGACCCTGTGCTGGGGCTGGTCCTGGAGGGGCGCTACCGCCTCGAGCAGCGGGTCGCCCGCGGGGGCATGTCCACCGTGTACGCCGCCACCGACCTGCGGCTGCACCGCGAGGTCGCGGTCAAGGTCATGGTCGAGCACCTGGCCCACGACCCCGCCTTCGTCGACCGGTTCATCCGCGAGGCCCGGGCCGCGGCCATGCTCAGCCACCCCAACGTGGTCGGGGTCAGCGACCAGGGCAGCGACCAGGGGCTGGTCTACCTGGTCATGGAGCTCGTGCGCGGCCGCACGCTGCGCGACCTGCTGCAGGCCCGCGGGCGGCTGACCGTCGGCGAGGCCTTCGCGGTGATGGAGCCGGTGCTCGCCGGCCTCACCGCCGCCCACCGGGCCGGCATCGTGCACCGCGACATCAAGCCCGAGAACGTGCTGATCTCCACGTCGGGCCAGGTCAAGGTGGCCGACTTCGGGCTGGCCCGCGCCGTCGCCGGCACCGGGCACACCAGCCACACCGGCGGGGTGCTCATCGGCACCGTCGCCTACCTGTCCCCCGAGCAGCTCGAGCGGGGTCGCTCCGACGCCCGCACCGACGTCTACGCCGCCGGCGTCGTGCTGTACGAGCTGCTCACCGGCCACCCGCCCTACGCCGGGGACACCCCGCTGGCGGTGGCCTACCAGCACGTGCACCACGACGTGCCCGCCCCGTCGCTGGAGACCCCGTCGGTGCCCTGGCAGGTCGACGAGCTCGTCGGGCGCACCACCCGCCGCGACCCCGGTGCCCGCCCGATCGACGCCGGGGCGTTCCTGGCCGAGATCGAGCAGCTGCGCCGCGACCTCGGGCTCGGCCGCACGCCGGTGCCGACCGGCCGGGCCAGCACCGCCACCGGCACGCTGCGCCCGGTCACCCGGGCCGGTGCCGCGCGCACCGCCGACGACCCGCGCACCGAGGTGCTCTCCCCGCACCGGGGCGGCGGGCGCACCGCGATGGTGCCGCTGCCCCCCACCGGCGCGGTCGGCGGCCGTCGCCCCCCGTACGCCACGTCGTCGCGGCCCATGCCGCGGGTGGGCGTGCCCGACCACATCCGCCGGCGCCGGGTGCGCTTCGCGATCACCATCGTGCTGCTGCTGGCGGTCACGATCGGCGCCGTGGGCTGGTGGCTGGGCTCGGGCCGCTGGACCGAGGTGCCCTCGGTGTCCGGCCAGGGCCAGCAGCAGGCCATCGGCTTCCTGCAGGAGGCCGACCTCGACCCGGTGGTCAGCGAGCAGTTCAGCGAGGACGTCGCCGCCGGCACCGTCATCTCCGCCGACCCCGCGGACGGGGCACGGATCATCATCGGCAGCGACGTCGAGCTGGTGGTCTCCAAGGGCCCCGAGCGGTTCACCGTCGACGGCGCCCTCCTGGGCCAGCCCTACGACGCGGCGGCGGCGGCCGTCGAGGCACTGGGCGGCGACCTGCAGGTGGCCCGCACCGACGGGCGCAGCGACGACGTCGACGAGGGCGCGGTCATGGCGGTCGACCCGGCCCCGGGCACCGAGCTGCGCCGCGGCGACACCGTCACGCTGACCGTCTCCGCCGGCGCCGCCACGGCCACGGTGCCCGACCTGGTGGGCACCGCCCCGGACGCCGCGCAGACCGAGCTCGAGGACCTCGGCTTCGTCGTCGACGTGGTCGACGGGCGCAGCAACGACGTCCCCCGCGGGCAGGTCATGGCCGTCTCCCCCAGCGGCGCCCAGCCCTACGGGTCGACCGTGACCGTCACCGTCTCGCAGGGCAAGGTGCAGGTCACCGTGCCCGACGTGAGCGGCCAGAGCCTCAGCGAGGCCACCGCGACCCTGGCGGCCGCAGGGCTGCAGATCACCTCCAGCACCTTCATCACCGGCGACAAGGTGGTCCGGCAGAGCCCGGCCAAGGGCGAGACCGTCGACCAGGGCACCACGGTGTCGGTGCTGCTCAGCTTCCTGTGACCACCCCGGCGCCCGTCGGGGCGCACGTCTCGGTCAAGGGCGGCCTGGCCACCGGTGGGCTGGCCTACGCCGACGCGGTGGGCGCGCAGGCGGTGCAGGTGTTCGTCGGCAACCCGCGAGGCTGGAAGCGCTCCCCCGGCGACCCGCGGCAGGACGCCGCGTTCACCACCGGCTTCGCCGAGCGCGGCGTGCCGACCTTCATCCACACCCCGTTCCTGGTCAACGTCGGGTCGCCCACCGAGGCCACGGTGGAGGCCTCGGTGGCGGTGGTGGCCGCCGACCTCGCCCGCGGCGTGCAGCTGGGCTGCGCCGGGGTGGTCGTGCACGCCGGGTCCTCGGTGGGTGCCGACCGGTACGACGACGCCCTGCGCCAGCTGCACGACCGGCTGCTCCCGGTGCTGGACGCCCTGCCCGAGGGCGGGCCCCGCCTGCTGGTGGAGCCCACCGCCGGCGGCGGGCGTGCGCTGGCGGCGACCGTCGAGGACCTCGCGCCGTACTTCGCGGCCCTGGAGCACCACCCCGCCCTCGGAGTGTGCCTGGACACCTGCCACGCCTGGGCCGCCGGGCACGACCTGGCCACCCCGGGCGGTGCGGCGGCCACCCTCGAGGCGCTGGAGGCGTCGGTGGGACCGGGCCGACTCGGGCTCGTGCACGCCAACGACTCCCTCGACGGACGCGGCTCGCTGCGCGACCGGCACGCCACCATCGGCGCGGGGCAGATCGGGGCGGCGGCCTTCGCCGAGCTGCTCGCCCACCCGCTGGCGGCCGGTGTGCCGGTGGTGGTGGAGACCCCGATGGCCGCCGACACCGGACCGTGGGACGGCCACGCACGCGACATCGCGCTGCTGCGCGAGCTGCGCGACCGGGCACCCGTCGGCGGCTGATCGCGACCCGGTCGCACCCGAGCGGGTCCGGCCGGACCCGACCGGCGCGTTCCGACACGGCTCTGACCTGCGTGAACAGCATGTTGCGGGATCGATCCCAGACCCGCAGGTCTTTCGCACGGGTCACTAGCCGTGGTCAGGTGTGCACACCTGAGTCCCGGCTGTGCGAGCCGCCGGGACGCCCGCCTCACAGTGGAGTGACGCCCGTGCACGCACGCCCCCTGGCCCGTCCGGTCGCCGTCGCCGCGGTGGCCGCGCTGGCCACCGCCGGCATCGCCGCGACCGCCGGCACCGCCGCCGCCGACGACACCGTCTCCCCGGCCGCCCTCGGCAGCTACATCGTCACGCTCGACCCCGACAGCATCACCACCCAGGTCGCCGGTCTCACCGATGCGCTCGGCGGCGACATCACCCACGTCTACGAGCACGCGCTCAACGGGTTCGCGGTCACCCTGCCCACCACGGCCGCCGACGCGCTGGCCGACCTGCCGGGGGTCCTCGCGGTGGAGGCCGACCAGCCGGTCCAGCTGGCCGCCACGCAGTCCGGCGCCACCTGGGGCCTGGACCGCACCGACCAGCGCCAGCTGCCGCTGTCGGGCAGCTACGGCTACGCGGCCACCGGCGCCGGGGTCACCAGCTACATCATCGACACCGGCATCAACCTCGGGCACACCGACTTCGGTGGTCGGGCCACCACCGGGTACGACGCGATCGACGGCGGTTCGGCCGACGACTGCCAGGGCCACGGCACCCACGTGGCCGGCACCGTGGGCGGCGCCACCTACGGGGTGGCCAAGCAGACCAGCCTGGTCGCCGTCCGGGTGCTCGGCTGCAGCGGCGAGGGCAGCACGTCCGGTGTCATCGCCGGCGTCGACTGGGTCACCGCCGACCACCAGGCCGGCGAGGCCGCCGTGGCGAACATGAGCCTGGGCGGCGGCACCTCGACCGCCCTCGACCAGGCCGTGCAGCGCTCGATCGCCGACGGCGTCACCTACGCGATCGCCGCCGGCAACGGCAACGCGCTGGGCATCCCCGTCGACGCGTGCGGCCAGTCCCCGGCCCGGGTGGGCGCCGCGATCACCGTCGGGGCCTCCGACCGCAGCGACCGTCCCGGGTCGTTCAGCAACTACGGCACGTGCGTCGACCTGTTCGCCCCCGGGGTCGACATCACCAGCGACTGGATCGGATCCTCGACGGCCACGAACACCATCAGCGGCACCTCCATGGCGACCCCGCACGTGGCCGGCGTCGCCGCGCTGTACCTGCAGGACAACCCGGGCGCCAGCCCCGCCGCCGTGGCCGCCGAGATCACCGCGAACTCGACCCAGGGGGCCGTGGCCAGCAGCACCGCCGGCGGCGACCTGCTCTTCAGCGACTACTGAGCCCCACCCCAGCCCCCCAGTGGTGATAAGGGGGTGCACGATCGTCCGTCCCCCTCCACCAGAGTCGGTGGAGGGGGATGGACGCCTGTGCACCCCCCTGATCGTCGCTGCACGGGAGCAGCGGCGGGCCGGGGGCCGGCGGTGCGCTACAGCAGGGCGGAGATGACCTCGGCGGCGCGGGTGACCGCGGCGTCGTCGACGTCGAGGTGGGTGAGCAGCCGCACCTTGGTGTCCGAGACCTGGCTGACCAGCACGCCCTGGGCCTTCGCGGCCTCGGCCAGCATCGGGGCGGCCACGCCGTCGAGCACCACCATGTTGGTGTGCACGGTCGCCGGGTCGACGCCCAGCCGCTCGGCCAGCGTGCGGGCCCGGGCGTGGTCGTCGGCGAGGCGGTCGACGTGGTGGTCGAGGGCGTGGTGGCCGGCCGCGGCCAGCACCCCGACCTGGCGCATGCCGCCGCCCAGCCGCTTGCGCCACAGCCGGGCCTCGGCGATGCGGTCGGCCGAGGACACCAGCACCGAGCCCACGGGGGCACCCAGCCCCTTGGACAGGCACACCGACGCCGTGTCGGCCAGCCGGCCGTAGGCGTCCAGCGGTACCCCGGAGGCGACCGCCGCGTTCCAGATGCGGGCGCCGTCGAGGTGCACCGCCACCCCGGCCCCGCGCGACCAGCTGAACAGCTTCTCCAGCTCCGGGAGCGGCTGCACCAGCCCGCCGGCGCGGTTGTGCGTGTTCTCCACCGCGATCGCGGCCGTGGGCGTCAGGTGCCAGTTCCCGAAGGGCCGCACCTGCGCGATGAGCTGGTCGGCGTCGAGCACACCACCGGCGGAGACCACGGTGCGGGTGGACAGCCCGAAGACGGCGGCCGCAGCACCCATCTCGTAGGTGACCACGTGGGCCTCGGCGTCGCCCAGCACCTCCTGGCCGGGCTGGCAGACCAGCCGCATGCCGATCTGGTTGCCCATGGTGCCCGAGGGCACGAACAGCGCGGCCTCGTGCCCGAAGAGCTCGGCGACCCGGTCCTCCAGCGAGTTGACCAGCGGGTCCTCGCCGTAGACGTCGTCGCCGACCTCGGCCTCGGCCATCGCCCGCCGCATCGCGGCGGTCGGCTTCGTGACGGTGTCGCTCCGCAGGTCGACCAGCTCAACCACGGAGCATCTCCGCGACGAGGAAGGCCAGCTCGAGGGACTGACCGGTGTTCAGCCGGGGGTCGCAGGCGGTCTCG
>Ga0325401_1001508_pt1 | contig 19694 bp, 10 predicted proteins | sample PopdelMetagenome_FD_205666 | JGI IMG/M metagenome (GOLD analysis project Ga0325401, IMG submission 205666) | Populus deltoides microbial communities from Bellville, Georgia, United States - Xylem-PdKOR-R2 | ecosystem: Host-associated > Plants > Phyllosphere > Stem > Wood/Secondary xylem | place... | reverse complement strand
GACAATATGTCACTCAATTTTAATAAAAAGATTGAGTGAAATGTCGTCTATCCCTATTTTATTGTCTTCCTGGGTCGAGAAGGCTGATCGAGTCACCATATTTAGACGAATGAAGGTGGCATCTTCAACCTCTTCAAGGACTCCAACCACCACCTATCAATAAAGGAGTTTTTCTTTTGTATGGTTGTGTCACCCTTGTTCAATGTTTTTACCCCACTTACCACGTGGAAGCCCTCAACTTCGAGTCCAAAAATAGCTTTGCTTGATTCAATTAAATTTGATAGTGTTACACCTAACTTTGGATCGATGATGGGAAAGCTACAGGCCACCAAATCAATCATGGTTTGATCCTAGTTGAAGAATAACACCCCCTCTACATGATGTATGGCTTATTTGGCTTCAATAACCTCCTATTTGCCACAATTAATTCAAGGAAAATGCACCCCCAGTCGACCATTTTTGGCCGAGCTTCAGTTATGAAGTTCCCAATATTTTCTAGAAGCTCTAAGAGTTTATTATACATCTAGAAAGCAAGAAAAAAAAAGAAGAATCATCTCCTAGCAACAAAAAAAGAGAGGAAAAAATCCCCTATGATCTAGTTTTGAAAACCCACATTCAAACCCATTAATGGTTTTACAACTACCTGCCTTTTCAGGTTATAAAAGAAAAAGAAATCATAGAGAGGATGAGGGAGATAATAAAAAAAAGGAGAAAAACTTAGAGTATTGATCACCAAAAGTCTTTTGATAAAAATGGTTATTAAAGATTGATGAGAAGTGGAAAGAAAGAGGTAAAAGGCAAAGCTTTTGAGTCTAAAAGTAAGAGCATAAGTACCAAAGGACTAGAAGCTTGAAAATAGAGCATGAAATTCCGAGCAAAGAAGGTAACATTGTTAATGTATTCCTCAACTTTGATTAGAGGTTGGAGCTTAATGAGCATGCCCCTCCCCGTTCATTCTACTTATTAGATGTTTGTATCATGTTCATTATGCTTTTCTTTTTTAGCTATTTGTTAGTTTCAATGCATTTGGTGACTTAGTTTTTTTTTCAAATGATTAGTTGTGACATGATTTATTGTGTGTATGTTTTGTTTGAAACTTGTTCGGATGATTAGAATTGTTCATTAAAGTGTTAAATTTTAGTATAAAATGATGTTTTACAGGCTTTGATGTTAGTTTTTTTTTTTTTTGAAGTTATGGTAATAGGTTTTAGGTATTGAAGTTGTTGTGGTTTGGGTTGTTTTAAGTTAGTCTGTTGGGTTCGCTGAAGTTGTAGGCATATTGTTTAAGCTTCAAAACAATGATTTTATTCAAAGAACAATGTTTTTTTCCTAAGAAATTTGGTCTTTCAAAGTTTTAATTGTGTCTATAATCTTTCAATCTTTGCAAATTAATTCAAATTAGGCTTTCAAAGTTGATTTTTCTTCAATTAAGTCCTTAATTGAATCTATACAACCTTAATTAAATCCAAATTTTATGAATTGATCCAAATTAGAAGTTTTCTTAAGTAATTAAACTTAATTAATTCTTCTAATTTTGGTTAGGTTTGGATTTCAACCTTAATTTTCTTTCTTTCTTCATCTCATCTTGTCAAAAATATCTAGATCTAGCATTTTGGTCTATTACAGCTTGAAGGTCTATCTCCTTGTGTCTCAAAAATATTTTAGGATTTTTTATTTTTTATTTTTTTGGATTTTTTTTTGAAATGAAAATACATGTATATTATTATTAAAAATTTTAGGGAATTCAAAATTAAGTTATGATAATTGCCCCCCTCTTTTGAATACTTACATATTAAAGTCTTTTAAAGGACTTTAAAAAGTAAGTTTGTGAAGAAAATGAGATCTTTTTGGATTTAGAAAGAAAACCATCAGGTAGCATATAACAAATCAAAACAGTGTTAGGTGTTTGAGCGCTTACCTACCGCGTAAAATATTTCTAAGATTTTTCACGAATGGTCTATGTTCGGGTGTTTTGCCCATGTGTGAAAAAATATCTAAGATTTTTCACAAATAGTCTCTATTGGGTGACTAGCCCATGATTTATGATTGGGTATCATGCTTGTGGTTTGTTTAGGTAATCTGCCCATGGTCTCTAATCGGGTGACTTACTTGTGATTTATATTCATGTAATCTGCCCGTGGTTTGTGATCGGGTAACCTACCCATGGTTTTTTCAGGTAACCTACTTTTGGTCTTTAATGGGGTGACCTGCCCATGGTTTGTGTTCGGATAACCTGCTCGTGGTGTGAAAAATATCTAGGATTTCTCACTAATTGTCTGTCTTGGATCTTCTTATAAGAGTCTTGGCCTCCTTTTTTACGAGATGATTCATCTTTTTTCCATGCACTTTTAATCATCCATGGACTGAATTCTTGATGGCTCATATTTGTTAAAACTTTTTGGTTGTTTTTGGGGAACCTTCCTTGAAAATTACTAAAAACATGCTTATGATGTTTATGTATGCATTTTACCTGTTTTGAAATATAGATCCCCCCTCCCCCCCCCTTTTTATCAACTTCTTGAATTTTTTGATTGTTTGGCATCTAAGCTACTTGAGCCAATGTGTAGGTCTTTGCACGATTCTCTCAATGCCTTTAATGAATTTTGAGAGTTTTGACCTTATGGATTCGAGAAACAATTACATGCTTCAAAATAGTTGTTTGGAAGAGTTTGAAACAAAGTTGCCCTTTGCTTTCTTGATTGTCGTGAGAAGAACTTTACTTGTTTTTAGACTATATGTTGTTTTATCCTTTCAAACGTGCTTACGTTGGTGACTTAAGTAAATGATACTTTTTAAAAGCCCTTATTTTTCTTGTTGATTTTTGGGGATAAATCTTATTTGTAATGGTTGTCAGACTTTTGACCTTTTCTGATTTTGAAAAATTAAGTGATTTTGATGTGTGCTTAAAAAAATATTTTTCAATTATAAAATCCATGTTTTTTTTAGAAAGGAATGATTTGTTTTCATTACGTTTTAAAAGGTGTTTAAAATTGGCAAAAGTATTTGGTGAGGTAACCAGAAATTTAGTATAGGTTCTTTATAAGAAAACCTTGTTTTTCTTGCATGCTTATTTTATTTTTATGAGTAATAACAAATGGTTTTGCCCACCATGCCACAATTGTGGTGAAATCTTTACTATGTTAAGGATACCATTTATCAATCCAAATTACTTATTCACTTGATTAGAAAGGACTTATAAAGGTATATAATGTAGTTGTGACTCTTGGTTATGAAATAAAAGGATTCATAGGATTAAAGAGATTTAAGGGTTTTGTAGACTTAGAATCACTGTTTTTTTTTTTCCAACTCATTGTGCCTTTTTTTTTTCATCGTGCTTCTTCGACCCACCCCTTTTGATTGTTTTTGTGGGGTATCTTCATTTTGTTTTGACTTTGACTCGATCTTTTTTTATTTTTTCCATTTGGGTATGCCCCCCAAGCATTTGGACTTCTTGGGCTTTTTTTCTTTTTCAGGACCTCTATTTGGTCTTTAATCTTTAAATTTCTGCTTGCCTTTGGTGTAGGGGTATGATTATAGTTAGGATCAATTCTTGATCTTTGGAATTTTCATTTTCCTCTAGTATGGGGTGTGATTCTTGTCAGGGTTTTTATGAAAGAAAAACTAATCTAGGCTCAAATTGGGATCATAAGAGATATATTTCAAAATGTGAATGGATAACAAAGATGACCTTTTTTTCTTTTCAAGCACAAATGATTAAAATTGTTAAATCTTTGTCCTCATCCAATGTAATGGCTTGGGATTTTTTTGCGTAAGATTTCAGATTGATGACGAGTGAATCTTATTATATATAATTATGCATATAATTAAAATGTAACTCAAGGTAAAGGGTGTAAGTGATTTTACTGTCACCTCAAGGTGGGATTGCTTGATGAACAAACGCCAAAATATTAGTTGAAGTAAACATCACATCACTTTTCTTTGAAAATCATAATCAAATAAATGTTCAAAAAGTCATTTAAGATAAAGGATTTTTTCAAAAGCATTATGAGCCGGTGAGATCATGCAAGGTTGTAAGGGATGTTTATTTAAAAGAAATGTATACACAAAAAGAATTGTTGGCCAAACTTTATTTTATTGATGAGAACAAATTACACAGAGTATTTCTTTATAGAATTTGAATTCACGAGCCTAATTACATCTTCTCCATCCATGCTAGTTAAGATTAGTGCCCCTTTAGAGAACACCTTTTTTTTTACCATATAAAAGTTTCATAATTTGGTTCCCACTTGCTATATCTTTGTTAGGCAATGACAGAATATTTCTTAATACAAGATCGCCTTCTCTATTCTCTTAGTTGAACTTTCCTTTCATGTGTCTTAGCCATTCTTTTTTGGTACAGCTGGCGATGGTAAATTATTGCTAGCCTATTTTTACTGATCATGTTTAGTTGCTCATATCTTATCTTTGCCCAATCAACTTCTTCTAAATTAGACTCCATCAATACTCTTAATGATGGGATTTCTAATTTTATGGACATAACTGCCTCCATTCTATATACCAATGAGTAGGGTATAACACTAGTCGATGTTCTCACTACTATTTTATATGCGTGGAGACCATGAGGGAGCAATTCATGCTAATTTTTACAAGTGATTACCATCTTCTAGATGATCTTCTTTATGTTTTTGTTGGCGGTTTCTATAACTCCATTCATCTTTGGCTTGTACGAGGATGAAATCAAATGCTTGATCTTTCACTTAGTGCATAATTCAATGATTTTTTTCCATTAAAGTTCTGGGTATTGTCCATGACTATTCTTTCATGTAGCCAATATGAACAAATTAGCTCTCTCGATAAATTTTTCGACAACCTTTTGAGTCATATATGCATATGAACAAGCTTTGATCCACTTAGTAAAGTAATCAATTGCTACTAAAATGAATTTGTATCCATTGTTAGATTATGGATGAATGGACCTAATAACATTTATCCTCCACATTATGAATGGCCAAGGTGACACTATGTAGAATAAAAGAATTGGTGGCGTCTTGATTTTATCTCCATATACCTGACACTTATGACATTTCGTTATGTAATCTATGTAATCCCTCTCCACGGTCATCTGGAAGTACCCAACCCTCTAGATCTTTCTGGCATCATGTGTCTATTTATGTGTAGAGTACAAATTCTTTTATATATTTCGTGTATTGTTTTCCTTGTTTCTTCTCCACTCAGACATCTTAAAAGAGTCCCGTTAAATAACCTTTCATATAAAACTTCTCCATCCAGGTAGTAAACCATAACTATTATTTACAATGGCGTTAGCTAAATGATTAACAAAGATGCTTCATTTTACAACCTTTCTAGTCATGTAGATTATGTTATACTTGGATAACAAAACTTGTCATCTTACAATTTGACTTGATAAATACAGGTTCTCAAATATGTACTTTAGAAGATCTATTTTGGAGATGAGTCATGTGGTGTAAGACAACATATAATAGCATAATCTCTTAATGCTCCATGTTAATCCACAATATAACTTCTCAGTTATACTATAATGTGCTTCGTAATTACTGAACTTTTTATTGATGTAATAAATGGCTTGCTCGTTTCTTCTTGTATCATCGTGCTGTCCTAGCACACCACTCATGGCTACTTCATTAATTGTTAAGTATATTATTAGGGGTTTCCTAATAATTGGTGGTACAAGCAAAGGTGGGTTCACAAGGTATTGCTTGATCTTATCAAAAGCCTATTGATAATCTTGATTCTAAATTCCAGGGTTATTCTTCCTCAACAACCTTAAGATTGGTTTTTATGTAGTTGTCAATTGAGGGATAAAACTAGCCATATAGTCCAGTCTCCCTAAAAAGCCCCTTAGTTCTTTCTTAGTTTTGGGTGCTAGCATTTTTTGGATGGCTTTGACTTTATCTAGGTCTACCTCAATTCCTCTATTACTTATCACAAATCCCAATAACTTCCTAGATTTAACCCAGAATATGCATTTTGTTGAATTCAACTTTAATTGATACTTCATTAATCTATCAAAGAACTTCCTTAAAGTTTGCACGTGATCCTCTTCCATCTGGGTTTTGGTTATCATATCATTGACATATACTTGAATCTCTTCATGCATCATATCATGAAAAATGTTACTATCGCTCACTAATATGTGGCTCCAACATTATTCAAACCAAATAGCATTACCTTATAACAAAAAGTTCTCCATGGGGTAATGACAACAATATTTTCCTTGTCTTATTCGGCCATCTTAATATGGTTATAACCTAAGAACCCATCCATGAAAAAGTAAGTGGATATTTTTGTAGCATTGTTTACAAGTATGTCAATGTGAGGGAGTAAAAAGTCATTTTTCAGGCTAGCTCTATTCAGGTCTTTAAAATCCACACATACTCAGATTTTTTTTTATCTTTATTGGGCATTACCACTATCTATGTTTCATACCTATTAAGGGTATTTAACCACTTCTACAAAACCTACATTGTAAAACCCTGTTAAAAAAAAGAATTGAACCGGTCAATCCTAAGAGGAAATATGAGGGAATTGGTCAAAGAATAACGTAAAAGATACTAGGATAAGAGTATTCAACATCCAAACACAACCTACCCTCATTTAAAAAGGGATATAAATACATTAAGAGGAAAAAATGTGTCTTTTCCTCTCTCTATAACCCGAGATGACAACCCTAGCAGTAACCCCTGCCTTGTAAAATTTCATCCAAACCACCCTTGCATATCACCTTCCTTGAATACTTGAGTGAGATGAGAGTTGAAGAGTGAAAAGAAACTAAAAACATTGAGGGAGGAGGGGGATAAAGGGCTGGCTGGAACAATAAGGAAAAAGAGGGAGAAAATCGAGAGGAAGAAGAAGAAAACCACCAAAACATCCCCCAAATCCTATTTAAAATCATGTGATAAGGGTAACCCTGCTCTCATATTTGTTGTTTTGTGTTTTATGAGGCAAAGTGAGAAGGAAACCCCAAATGAGGTGACCTAGGGTTCTTGCACCCCTTGATTGTGAAAAACTAAATGAAGAGATTAGGAAATTAGGATGAGAAAAGTATAATTTTAGATTCTATTATAAAAGAGATTGATGCATGTTGAAGACAAAACCTTAGCTAAGACCGACCTATTGAAGAGATGAAAGGATGATGGGATAAGATGATATAATGTGTTAATTGTGACCTTGAGAAACATTTAGGATAAAATGCTTAGGCTGAAACAAAATTTTAACCAATATTAATACTCTTGTTTTATATCATGAGTTATATAACTTGCTTGATTATAAACTTAGAGGATTGATGTAAGATTAATGTATGATAACATAAACATGTTTGTAATGAAAGTGATAATTTACATGAGTAAACTAGAAGGAGGGAAGATATTGTATTTTGATCAAGAGGAAAAACAATGAAAAATGTTCTCTGTATGATGAACATCCTTAGAGAAACAAATGAAATGGTAGAAATTGAACTCGTGTATAATGTGAAAATAATTATTAGTTTATGTTTTATGATTTGGAATGATATGATTGAGAATGATAAAATGAACACGTAATGTCAATGCCCCATGTTTTGGCCCTCGTGAAAGCTTAGGTAGGAAAATCCTTGAAAATATGCATGATTGAACTTAATTGTATACTACTTGACAACATTGTGATTAACTTGATGAGATTATAGAAATAAATATGATTTTTGAGCATGTTTTTTTAAGCATGTTTAGTAGAACTTTGTAAATTGAAATGCGTAGAACACCTTATGTCATGCTATAAGAAAATGAAAGTTTGATGATATTACATGAAGAACACAAAGTATGTTTGAAAAGGAAGTGATATAGGATTTGGCCATCTTAGAAGAAAATAGATAAAAAAAAAACCTTCATGAAGATAATAGTAATTAATAGATCCTCCTTAACAATGTTTGATGATCAGGTGAGATTATAATGGAATAGAGACATCACATGTTTTCCTTACTTCATAAACTCTTGGAGGTGAATTGTGTTGTGGTCTATGTTTATAACTAGGTTGAGATATAATCTTTAGGAAGAAAACTTGGTATTGACTCTATACATGAACTTGGGAAAAGAAATTCATCGTTGATAAGTTTCAGTGTTAGAATGACTCAGTTTTCATTGATGATTTTCAGTGTCAAAGTGACTTAGTTTTTTTTGGTGATTTTCAATGTCAAAATGACTTAGTTTTCGTTGATAATTTTTAGTGTCAAAGCAACTCAGTGTTCGTTGATGATTTTCAGTGTTAGAGTGACTCGATGTTCGTTGATGATTTTCAGTATGAAAATGACTCATTTTTCATTAACAATTTTTATTGTCAAAGTGACTTAATTTTTGTTAATAATTTTCAGTGTCATAATGAATTAATTTCCATAGATGACCTTCATTAAAGTTAGGAACAAATGTCTTATTATAACATTATTGCTATGCAAATACATGAACATATGAGATGTTTGTATGAGTGTGTGTGTGTGTGTACATGTATGTGTGTGAAAATGATCTTTGACGATGCTTAGATAAAAATATACTAAGTAATGGTTATTGTGTGTTAGGAGGTGCAACCAAAATTGGATCTTCAACTGAGTAAGGACATATTACAGGAGGAGTAGGTAGGTGATTCCACCTTCATCTGATTTTATTAAATTTTCAAAGTATTCTTACATAATGTTTCTAACTGAATTCAATTGTTTAAATTATTCATCATTGATGAGATTAGCTTTGGGTAATGGTATCCATGTTGGATAACTAGGAATGGATTTTATGATTAGCTTTGGCTAATGGTATCCACATTGGATAACTGAGAATAGATGATGAGATTAGCATTGACTAATAGTATTCACATTTGATAGTACTTATTGATATGCTAAAGTAAATATTACTAATGTGTCAATTACAATTGGAATTAATATTTAAATAAGCATATACAAATGGTCATAGTTAAGAGAGAATAGTTATACATGGAAGGATGTCAAACCCACAAGGATTCCTAGACCATAATATATGTTATCGATTGATGTTGAATACAGTTCAAATAAAATAACACGGCATAAGGTCATTCAAAGATGTTAAGTAAAATATTAAGGATAGATTCAGTAGCAAGTTATTAATGAGAATCTACCTATTTAAATGTTAATACAATTACAATTATATGTCTATTTTCCAATTATATTATAAGAAATGTTTATACACTTACATTGAGTTTGGTTTGTAGCAGGGACGTCTCATGACCATGGCATTTAACAATTTCTTAATATGTATCTTGTAATAAATTATGTAGTAGTACAAATAGACAACTTGCATTTTGTAAAAACTTTATAATGTCGACATTCGAAGTTGTGGTTGTAAATTATAGTGTGTATGAGTACTTCATGTTATGAATGCGATGAACATATATCCTTTCTTTTGTAGTACTATCATATATTATATGTGTGTGTGACGTGCTTAAACACTTAATGATGTTTGATTATTGAAATGTTAGATGGTATTATACAATGTATCGATGGAATGTGATAAAACAAATAACCCCTATCTCCTGCTTATTAGAAATAAGCAGTAAATCATAAATCTATTGAATTTTATAGGTTGTTACATGTATACCACTACTACCTCACCTCTTCTTTCATCTTAATTAAGATGTTTAGCCTCATTCTTTTGAGTTTCCACTTTATGGACTTACACCCTTTTATCAGAGGCAACTTATGTACCACATTACTGGTATATAATCCAAGTATATCAACGTATATCCAAGCAAACACATCTAAGAAACACTTTGAACAAAGCTACTAACCATCCCTTTCTTCGGCATCAATCTGCATTCCAATCTTTAATTCCTTTTTCTTATGCTTAGTGCCTACATCCATCATTTCTAATCTTTCTTCAATGAGTTATAAGACCTTCTTAGACTGCTAAATTTTCTTAGTTCATTCTGTTATGTCTTCATCTTCAAATTTTTCCTTATCCATAGCAATTATGTTTATATCAAGATTTGACCAATTATTCTAAATGCGATGGGTTTACATGTTTATTAAGGTTTTGCTTTCAATCTGATTGAAAGCATAAATTATTTTTATATGAGCAAATGAAATTAAGCATGTGAAAGCAAGAGATGGAAGAAAAATGCATGATCTCATTAAAACTAAAAGGATGGCTCAAACTCATATAAGGTATTCAAACTCATATCTTAAGCCGTGATTATTAGTTAGGTGAACATGTAAAAAAAAAAGACTCATTAAAAGCATGTATAAACTAAGCAAGTCAGATATAAACATGCTTGGATGAATGAGGATAAATATTCTTTTAAGTTTCACGAATCCAATTATTCTAAAAAGCTTTTCATTTCTCTAGATCACGTAGTTTTGACTAAATAAGGATTCAACCCTGCTTCTTTTTTTCCTTCTTCACTGTTAAAGGCCTTTCCTAATCTTGTCTTATAAGTTCCACCTCTTAGAGGGATGACTGATGTCTAAATAAACTGGTGAATTCTGTTATTCCTAAAGTTCTTGAAACATATTGCATTCCACCTAGTTGTTTTGTTATAAATGTATATGTATAACTGATGTATCAAATTATACCAATTATAGGAACCTAAATCTTGCTACCAAATCTCATTATATAAATTGTGTTGTTCATCTATGGTGCTTTTCATTGGAAGTCACTTTGCAGTATATTTCCTTACCCATGCTTTCTCGTCCAAATTCTTCCAAGTCTCATCTATAATAATTTTTAATGGTTGAAGACCAAACCACCAAAAGTTATTGAAAATAGTTCTTAGCATTTCGATGTGACTGATAATCCATAGACGCAACATTGGAACACAATATCTCTTAGCTCTTTTCCCATGCATCCTATAATGGTTGAGTGATAGCATGGTTTAGACCAAGATTACAGCAAAAAGTTTGATTTGATGATGTTCATATTTCATGAACGCATTTGCATCTTATAAATTGATGATTCCGTTTTTAGATAGGAACAAATTTAACCCAGATATAGCAAAGGCCACTAGCTTGTACCATTCATCTCCTAATTTTCCTTTCTCAACATTCTTCTTTATTATAGCTTCGATAGTTTTTAGCTTGAATCCTCCATTAGTTACCCTATACTGGTTGATTTTTTCCAAGCACAATAATCTAATTACCTCATAAATTGTATCTTCAATTCTTCATTTGAGATAGATCTTATGGCTGTTATTTAGAAAATCAAAGATCCTCTTATATTCCTTTAATGTAGGTGTTATGTTGATGTTCCTGAAAGTTAAACATCTATAATTAGGATATCAAGAATTTAGTAGGGCTTTTACAGCTATCGCTTGTACTAGAAGTCTCATTAACTGTGAAACCCTCCTATATTCCCTCTAAAAAAGAACCTCATCAACATATCCCATGATGGGTAACATTATCTTCAGACCATTTACCATATGATTTATCTTTATAATGCATGACAATCTACTAGAATTGATTGTTAGACAATTTCCTTTAGCTAATTGTTTCAGCTTCGATTCTTTCCTAAATTCTAGAAAAGATGGATATTTTATGGAAGTCATGATTTCAATTTTAAAATCCTGTAATACAGGATAAGCATGGTTAGGCTTGTTTTGATACAATTTACAAGTGGCACATACATCCTACGAACAAGTTCTATTTATTAAATGAGCATGGGTACGTTTTCTATTTGGTCTTAAAAGGGTTTTAGATCTATCCAATTACGGTCTTTATTAAGATAGTGTGAAGACATTGTAAGGAATAGTTAAGGCACGTATGCCTATCCCTACCAAACATGCATTTAGATATAAGTTGGATGTTTCACGCATCTGAACTTTGACTAATAATCATATGATAGATCATTAATTCCCCACCTAACCTAAAAGCTTATGTGTGTTTTCAAAAAATAAAACATGTGACACATGAGGAAACTTTATACAATGCATGAGCAACATGTATAGAAATTAAAGCATATTAGAAAAATTAAAGAAAATGCATGTTAAAAATAAATACATAGACCAAATAATTGAAATACAATAATCAGAGGAAAAAAAAACAAAGCTTAATCTCCGGGAAGTCCCTAGTGAAATTGTCATTTTGTCACACATGTGCGTCATCATGGCGATCATCCTCCTGGATCAAGATTTTCATGGTTTGGGTGGAAAGAATAAGGACTTCTTGTCTTTTACTAGTAAAAAAAGAAGAAGATGGAGACACCACCTGATATTCTAGACCAGAGGATTGGTTTTATACAGGGAAGATGCATCACCCTTACCGTATCTTAGCTAAGATAAACTGTATTATTTATTTGTCTAATTCATGTTTCTATTCATTGGTCTATATAAAGTTTAAGAGAAGTCCTCCCTAGTAAAGAAGGGCTTATCTTATAAGGCTAAAATCTAACCATTTTAAAGCCTAAAAAATAAAGGTGTATTCTTGTCAATTCATTTAGTTTAATATCGGGAATATGCATTACTTTGTAAAATCCATAACCCAAATATTAATTAAGCAAATTGATTTTGATGGTGTTTTTGAAATTTAGGCCAAATCCTAATGGATATTCACAAACTTTTTGTGATACCCATTTTATATATATATATATATATATATATATATATATATATATATATATATATAATGGGTATCACAAAAAGTTTATATATATAGTTTCCAAGTATGATAAAAATAAATTAAAAAAATTATGAAGTATGCGTGAAAATTTCAGCATTTGGTCGTATGCATATAAATAAAAATTTAGTTTTTTATTTTATTTTTTCAAATAAGGAATTTTTATATTTTTTGTATTTTTTTCTGAAATTTTGAAGAAAAATAAGGTATATTTAATACTGGGTTAATATCTTATAGCATAAGTCTACAACCTAAATCTTAAATAAAATGGTTAAAAAATATGCGAGGAACCCACAAATAAATTTAAAATGTTCATTAATTTTTTTTTCAATTCTTTTGAAAATTATTTGGGGTCTATTTGGCAAAAACATAAAAAAAAATAAGAAAATAAACATTGTTTGAAAACTTTGTAGGGTGTGTTTGCAAAACACGCCTTTAACAAAAAATCAAAACCTAAAAAAAATATCTTAAAGCTGTGTTTGGAAAACATAACCTTATGAAGAACAAACTCAACTTAGTCATATGGGCTGAACTTCCTAACTCAAAGGCCTAAACCCACAAACAAAGTCCAGCAACAGAAATGAAAATTAAAAGATCAAACAAAAACAAACTCAACTTAGTCATATAAGCTAAGCTTCCTAGCTTAAAGGCCCAAACCCACAAATAAAGTCCAGCAACATAAATGAAAATTAGAAGATCAAACAAGAATTTTGGCTTTAATATGACAAACAAGACGAAGAACCTAGAAACGTGATTTTGAAAACAGAGCAAATTATCCAATTTAAGGCATAAACACATGTGAAATCAACATTCAAGTAAGATTTCAGGGTTAGGTCATCATGATAATAAAACAAAAGCTATAATTATTTTTCTTATTATAAAAACGAAGTAAAAGAACATCAAAAGCCATTAAATCAATGTTTTTAAGTTATAAAAATCTTATATTAAATATTAACAAGAATGCACACAAATGTAAGAACCATAAATCGACTATAATGACACTAAAATCAACAACCTAAAATAAAGTTTATGGCAAGAACATCAACCCATAAAAGCTTGCTGAATCCAGAAATGCACAACAAAAGCAAAACCTAAAAAAGAGGTACATGGAGCCCAGGAAACGATCTAAACTTAGTAACCAAAACTTAAACAAGCTCAAAACAACTTGCTTGTATAATCAAAACAACAAGAAACAAAGAATCAAAAGCAAAGCCAACTAAAGACAACAAGAAAAAATAACATTTTCTTAGGCGAAAACACTGTTTTATTAAATAAAATCATTGTCTTGAAACTCAAATAATATGTCTACAACTTTAGCAACCCTAATAGGTTAACTTAAAACAACCTAAACCACAACAACTTCAATATCTAAAACCTATTACCTTAACTTAAAAAAAATAATTAACCTAACATCAAAGCCTGCAAAACATCATTTTATACTAACATTTAACACTTCAATGAACAAATCTAATCATTCAAAGAAGTTTCAAACAAAACATACACGCACTGAATCATGTCACAACTAATCATTTGAAAAAGACTAAATAAGTCACCAAATTGATTGAAACTAAAAAATAGATGAAAAGGTAAAGCATAATGAATATCTCATACAAGCATCTAATAAGCAGGATGAAAGGGGGGAGGTGTGCTCATTGAGCTCTACCCTTTCATCAGAGTTTGAGAAATACTTTAAAAATATTGCCTACTTTGCTTGGAATTCTTGCTCCTTCCTTAAACTTCTGGTCCTTTGGTACTTCTGTTTTCACTGTTGAACTTACAATCTTTACCTTCTACCTTTTTCTTTTCATTTCTTATCAATCTTTCATAGCTTTTCTATCAAGAGACTTTTGGTGATCTAATATTCTAAGTTTTTCCTTTTCTTTTATAGCCTTAAAAGGTAGTTGTAAAACCATTTATGAGTTTGAAGTTGGTTTTTCAAAACTAGCTCATAGGGGATATTTTTGTATTTTTGCTTCTTTTTTTTAGCGTGAGGAGACAATTCTTCTCTTTTATTTTGTTGTCATTATCAAATTAAATAGGGCTAAATCAGTCTCTTTACATTTTTTTTGCATAATAGAATTACTAATTTACCCTGAAAATAATAATAAAAATGAATGGGGGCAAGGAACTTGTTTACTTTTCATCTTTTTTTTTTGTGTAATATAATACTTAACTACCCTTAAAATTTTAATTTCTTGAATTTATATTCATGGGTGTTTTCATCATTTCTTTATGGATTTTTTGTAATTATCAAATAGACTGAAGGGCAATTGGGTGTTTTACCATTTATAAAATATATTTTCAAAGAAATCATGGTTGGTGCCATAATTATCAAACCCGACCTAGGGGTTGACCCGACAAAGGGACCGGGTCGCGGGTTACCCGAGTCAACCCGAAAAAATTTAAAAAATATATTTGAAATTTTAATATTTCATATGAAAAAATTAAGAAACAATTCATGTGAATATAGGCTATATATGTTATAAATAATGAAGTTTAAAAGAATATTTTTAAAAAAAATTTATCCCACATTGAAAAAATATAATTTTTTTCTTGTAAACATAGAGTACATATACTAAAGGGGGGCTTTAAATTCCAAATTAAAAAAATTACTTTTTTCTTGTGAACATAATACACACACACACTAAATGGTTTCAAATCCTTCAAATCTTACATTGAAAAGATATTATGTTATCCTTTTAAATTAAAGTATTTAAACCAAAATTTTTTTTTTATCCCACATTGAAAAAACATGATTTTTTTCTTGTGAACATATAGTATATATACTAAAAGGCTTTAAATCCCACATTGAAAATATAACTTTTTTCTTGGAAACATAAAGTATATATACTAAAGGGTTTCAAATCCCATATTGAAAAAATAAAACATTCTTCTAGTATTTATATAGTGGATTTTGAAAAGTGTTAATAATCAACTAAAAAAATATGAAAAAAAGGGGTCTAGGAGAAAAACCATATTTTTAAAAAAAAGGTCTCGTTCGGGTTCGCCAAGGTCAAGGGTTGACCCGCCGGGTTGCTCGGGTTTGGTCGGGTTTTTGCACTAGCTGGTCTTTTGTCTTACCCGGATCAGTCCAGCCAACTGGTCGACTGGGTCCCAGGTCGACCCGCCGGGCCGGTTCGGGTTTAATAACTAGGGCTAGGGCGTGCAATGAACACGCCAATGAGTGAGAGGAGCTCGAGCTATTCAGGTGGCATGTGCGGTGCCTTCTGGTGGTTAAGCACCTTCTTTCAGGGTGGCGTTAGGAGCAACATACTAAGTTCTTACCAGTGGTGGGGTGTATTTTAGTAGCAGACCAGCAGTATGGCTCTGAAGGACTTTTGTCTTCTCCTTCCCATTTTCTCTCTCTTCTCCTTAGAACAAAACAAAAGTTTCATTTCATTTGTTTTTTATATACAATTTGATATTCATTCTTTTTATTGTTATTTTTTTATATCTTTTGTAGATTATTTTTTCTCTTCAATTTCTTCTCTCATCATTTGGTTTAATTTAATTTTTATATTAAATTTGATCTTTATTCTTTTAATTGCTATTTATTTTTTTTATCATTTTTCTAATTGAATTTTGTTTTTAATACCATTACTTAACATTTGATTTTGATTTATTTTTATATCAAATTTGGTCTTCTTTTTTTTATTACTATTTGTTTTGTTTTATATCCTTTTTTTATTGCCTTTTTTTCCCAATTTTTTCACTCAGTATTTTATGATTGAGAATTTTACTTTGTTATTTTTTAGAGTCTGTCTTTTATGAGGTTAGTTTTAGGCTCATGAACAAGGTCATGGGTCTTAAATATTAACACGGTTTGACTTTGAACTTTTTTAGGTTATTTATTAAATTTTTTTTTCTCAATCTCATACTTCAACGTTAAATTTTTTAGGAATTGATCCTTATACTTCTTTTTTATTTTTCTTTTTATATGATTATCCCAATCATAAAACCCATAGAGTTGGCTTAATTGAGAAGAGATAGGAATTAGCAGTGTGCTCTTATCCAAGATCCCAAGTTCAACTCTTATCAAGTGCAAACAATTTCATGGGGTCATCAGACTTGGGCAAAGCCCATGAATTAACCGTGAGGTACTTGCGAAAAACTCTTTGTTGAAGACCTTTGCATCCCCAAATACCTGGTGTAAATCCAAAAAAAACAAAAGGTTATTAGGTTTACCCAAGTAACTTAAATCTTTTTTTTCCTTTGCTTTTTTTTTTTTTAATTTTACTCTTCAACTTTGAGTTATTTGATAATTGAGTTTCATTGGTTTATTTAGTTTGCTTTCAATAAGGTCACCACTGTATCACAATCAGGTAATAGATTTAGCAATCTAATTCAGATGGGCTCGAGTTTTTTTTACTTTTTTCCTTTGCTAGTTTTTTTTCTTTATTGATGTTGTATTTTTTTTTCATTCATATCATCGAAATTATTTGAGCTTATTAAACCCACTCAAGTTAATGACACGAGTCTTAATGCTTTTTTGCTTTTTTGGGAACACTCGTGTCGCCTTAATATCTTTTTTTATAATGAAAAAAAATTATGTTGATCCATAGAGTTATGAGGCCACCTATCTTATAGAAAGTATAAACACTTAAAATAAATATCCAAAAACTTCTAATGATTTGAAATAAGTATAAAAAATATATCTCTTTAATCAAAACCTCTTTCTCATATTAACACATTTTTTTTTACAAAAATGTTTTATCAAGTCTTATTTAAAAAAAAAAAACCTTATCCTAATCAATCAATAATGAATTGATAATTATGAGTGAATGTATTAATAAAATATAAAAATAATAAACTTGAGAAAATTATATATAAAAAAATAATAATTTTTTTAAAATAACTATTTCATCCACATTTAAAAAATTATGCATATTAAATTCATATATAATTATTAAAAAAATAATGTTAATATTACCATGAAAGACGCTTATATTATTTAAAAATAATGGTATAATTGGATAATTATTTAAATAATTATTTTAAAAAATTTAATTATAAAATGTCAAAAAAACACAATGTGATAAAAAAAATAAAAAGACAGAACACGCATGAGCTAGACATGTATGCTTTGCTCACATGAAAACTCGGGTGTGCTTGGACATGGAAACCTAGACATGCATGCTTGATTTTTATCTTTTTTCTTAAACTGCCGATGACACAAGTCCATCCTAATCTTTAGTTATTTAAATTTGGTTGAAAATAAGTTGTTCATGTAGGTAGATGACATGTCATGTATCTATCATCTTTTTTAGTCACTAAAGTAGACCTCAAAAACTTAGATTCCAAACACTTCTCACCTTAAAATATAAAAAACAATAATCTCATGAATCTCTGTAACCCCATTTGTAGCAACAACACTTTCTAATTAGCTGAAAAATTATAAAATCAAATCAAAGAAACAAAACTTCTCATCAAATTTATATTTTTTTCTGGTATTATTAAATGTTAAAATTACCTCTATTGAATTGATTTTTTAAAGATGAATCCATATATACTAAAATCAAAGTTATTGATAGTCAGAATCTGACCAAACAATAACTTTCTCTCTTTAAAATCTTTTAGTTTTTTTGTCTCTCATTTTTCAAGATTCACAAACTGAAAAATAAAACAAATAAATTTTGAGATGCAAACAAAAAAAAAAAACTCTAAATAGAAGGGATCAAATGTTAAAAAAATAATATTGAGGGACTAAAATATAGATTTATACACCTCTTGAACAATAAAATTAGAAGACTTATCGATTGTTGTCAATGTCAATTTTAATCCTTATTTTTTAATTTTATTTTTTTACAATTATTAAAAATTCTTTTATGTAAAATCAACATGCAATTCACTCTCAAAACAATTTCCGACATCTCGAGTACGACATAATATGCAATCTAAAGAGAATGAAAAGGATCTAGAACAACAAAAGAACTTTTAAGGATCAAATTGAAAGAAGCTAAAGTTGGATGACCAAATGAAACAAAATCAAAATTTGAGGGACCAAGGACAAAATTTTGCACAACAAACAATGCTAAATATAGTGACTTGCAAGAGGATAAGCACATGATAAAACCTCATCCTCTTTTAGTATTTTGTTAAATAAATGTTAAATATACTGCAAGTAAAATATTACTACTAGATAAAAGAGCGGTGAACCTGTAAAATCCAAAATCAGTAACCCTTTAGTTTCCTTCGTCCAGCTTCTCCAGTCTATCAAATAATGTAAAACTAGTTTCAGGTTCATCTATACACTACTTCACCCCTATCCAGTAGCCAGCAGAGTATAGCACCTCATCCTAGCTATATTTTGAAATACATCTCCTGGCAACAATTTCGATACAAAAAGCTAAGCTGGCGAACATTTCCCTGCAGAAATCAGTTGGAGCTCAGGAATAAGCAATCTTCAAGGGTAGTGAAAGTGAGGATACAAGGTTGAATTACAGTAAATTATCTTCCTAGTCAAGCAAGACAGCACAAATCTGGGATTATTAGAAAACTCCATCCCCCTACCATCACTCTCATCCTTCGCTTATAAATACTATACAGCAGATCTACGTATGTGATACAGAAAAGTACAGAAAACGGGATAGCAGATGACTGCCTGAATCATTTGTGTGTATCATACAGATTGGAGGTCCTACCACTGATCATATTAGAATGGTGAGAACATGGGTTGATAAAATATACTAGGTACTCTGGTTTATCAACAGACTAAATCATAAGATTAAGCATCATTGTGTTCTCCAATTCCCTGCTTCCTTCTCACCATGAATATTTGTTTTACCTGTAAACCAGGGAAAAGGTTCAGAGTTGAGAATAATCAAAACAGCTTATGCCAGCATATCACTATGAATTCCAAAATTAATGTTTTTTTTTTTTTTACGGGTTTGATGTATCGTGTTAAAAATAAAAAAAAATCTGATTTTTTTTTTTATTTTAATGTATTTTCAAACGAAAAGAACCTCGCAATATAATTTCAAACAAACACTTTATTCACTCGTTCACCTTGATTTATCTAGTGTTACATAATTGTCTGTAAGTCGTCTATGAGAGTAGCTGTAAATTTAGTGTTATTGAGATTATTTGGTTAATTTCT